>WNEY01000231.1_pt1 | contig 31470 bp, 24 predicted proteins | sample 5400531 | NCBI WGS metagenome assembly WNEY01 (sample SAMN13153338, study PRJNA577476) | soil metagenome | isolation source: 200 cm saprolite under Douglas fir tree site 1 | place: USA:California | collected 2015-04-18
GTATTTCAAGATGCCGGCGCCGCAGACCGAGCAGGAGAACTGCGTGGCGCACAACGGCTCGCTGATTCCGGTGCCGGGGCGCGACATCATGGTCCAGGCCTGGTACCAGGGCGGGCTGTCGGTCTTCGATTTCACCGACTCGACGACGCCCGTGGAGATCGCGTTCTTCGACCGCGGGCCGATCGACGCAACGCAGCTGGTCCTGGGCGGCTACTGGTCGACCTACTGGTACAACGGCAACATCTACGGCTCGGAGATCGCGCGGGGGATCGACGTCTTCAGCCTGACGCCCAGCGAGTATCTGTCGCAGAACGAGATCGACGCCGCAATGATGGTGCGCGCTGAGGAGCTCAACACGCAGCAACAGTCGCGGATCGTTTTTCCGCCCAGCGTCGCGGTGGCGCGCTCGTACGTCGATCAGCTCGCGCGCACCAAGGGCATTCAGGCGGAGCGTGCACGCGCGGTCAGGGCTGCGCTCGAGAAGGCCGACGGGCTTCGGACCGGAAAGGAGCGGGGCGCCGCGATCGTTCTGGATGAGCTCGACGCGCTGGCGACCCAGCTGGAGAGCGACGCCGGCGCGGCGCGTGGACGCGACGCGGTCCGCTTGCGCTCGCTCGCGGCCACGATCAAGGGCCGCACCGCCAAGCTGCGGGGATGAAACCTCTGGAAGGATCGTACGCGGCATCCGTCTTCGGGCGGACTTTGTCGGTCCGGCTGAAGCCGGACACTGCGTACGAGTCGAAGTCACGTGTTGATGAGGGTCGCGAGGCCCGTGCGGTCCGGTTCCGATAGTGCGATCCTCGATCCGGCCAGCGCGGCGTCGAGGTGCGCGCGGTTGCGCGGTCCGATGATCGCGGCATCCACGCGCGGATGGTCGAGCACCCACGCAATGGCGAGCGCGCTCATCTCGACCCCGCGGGCGCGCGCCTCACTCCCGATGGCAGTCAGCCCGCGAAAGACCGCGTCGCGCGCCAGGTGCTGGTAGGGCTCCGGCCGCAGCGTCATCCGTGATCCCGCCGGATACGCTCCGGCGGACCGATACTTGCCCGTCAGCCAGCCGCCGGCCAGCGGGCTGAATGCCGTGAATCCCACGCCCTGATCGGCGCAGAGCGGAAACATCTCGCGCTCCGGCGCGCGATCGAGCAGGCTGTAGGCGTTCTGGACCCAATCGAAGCGCCGCAGACCACGCCTTTCGCTCATCCCCAGCGCCAGGGCAAGCCGCCACGCCTCGATGTTGCTGGCGCCCACGTACAACACTTTCCCCATGCGCCGCAGGTCGTCGAGCGCGACGAGCGTTTCGTCGAGCGGCGTGTCCGGATCGGGCTCGTGAATGAGGTACATGTCGAGCCGGTCGGTTTGCAGCCGCGTCAGGCTTTCGTCGACCTGCTGCAGGATGTGCCGCCTTGACAGACCTCGATCGTTCGGTCCGGCGCCCACCGGGTTGAACACCTTGGAGCTGAGCAGCAATTGCTGGCGGACGGCCGATCCCTTCTCGTTCAGCCATCGGCCGATGTAAGTTTCGCTCCGCCCGCCGCCGTACGCGTTCGCGGTGTCGAAAAAGTTGATTCCCGAGTCCACCGCGCGGTCCATCAAATCGCGCGCCTGCTCTTCGTTCTCGCCCATCCCGAAAAACTCCGGGGCCGAGCCGATCCCTCCGAAGTTGCCGCAGCCGAGCCCCACGCGCGAGATCTTCAAGCCGGTCGATCCCAGTCGTCGGTACTCCATGGCCCGTAGAGCGTACTCGATGTAGCATGACGCGGCCGCTTATCGGAGGTTGGACCATGCGACGCTTCTCACTGGCTGCTGCGTTGATCGCGATCCCCGCCGCGACGGTTGTTCTCGATAACCCGAACGCCCGCGTGTTTCGGACATCGGACGGATCGCTGGCCGGCGTGGACGACGGACCTGCCGTCGTCATCTCGCTCGACGATGGCCCGGGGGCAAAGGCCGGGACCGCGGTGTGGATGGATAACGTCGCGAGTCGAATGCACTCGCTCTTGAGTGGTTCGCTCATCATCGTTCAGCCTCGACGCCCAGCGGCGCCGCCAGTGGTTGAACCCCCGGCGGGATCCGCGCCGGGTGAGGCATCGTTCACCGGGATGAGCTTCACGCCGGTCTTCGAGAACGATCGCATGAGGGTCATCCGTGCCCGAATGGACGTTGGCGCGCGCGAAGGCTTCCATACACACGGCTCCGACACGATCGTCGTCCATCTGTCCGGCGGGGAGATCGAGGACACCGCGAACGGGAAAACGACGGTGAATCGATGGAAGCGCGGCGACGTCGAGTTCGAGGGGCGCGGCTCGAGCCACTCGGCGCGTAACGTCGGCCAGGCGGTCGACGTCGTGCTCGTCGCGCTCAAGCCTTAGGCCCAGCCGGCATCAGACGGACATGGTGCTCGGAGGCGGCGCACGCTCAGCCACCGCGAAGCCCGTCGGCCTCAGGCGAATCCTCGGCGTCGGATTCGGCCTCGCGGTCATCGTCGGCAGCACGCTCGGCATCGGCATTCTTCGCGCGCCGGGTCTTGTCGCCGGCCAGGTCTCGACGCCTTCCGTCATCCTCGGCCTCTGGCTTGTCGGCGGTCTGTACACCCTCCTCGGCGCGACCTGCCTGGCCGAGCTCGGGACAATGCTGCCCCGGACCGGCGGCTACTACGTGTACGCGCGTCGCACGTTCGGCGATTCAGTGGGGTTTGCCGTCGGTTGGACCGACTGGCTCACCTACTGCGCGGTGCTCGGCTATGTGTCGATCGGGATGGGGGAATTCACCGCGGTCCTCCTGCCGCCGCTCGCGGGCCTCGTCAAGATTGTCGCGGTTGGCGCGCTCGTCGGCTTCGTCGCGCTGCAGTCGGCGGGGCTGCGCGTGAGCAGCCGTTTTCAGGAAGTGACGACCGCGGTGAAGTTCGTCGCGTTCCTCGCCGTCGTGCTGGCGGCGCTGGCGTTTGCGCCCGCTCGGTCGGCGGGCGCCGAATCGACCCTCCCTGCGCCTTCGCTCGCCGGCCTCGTCGTCGCGCTCCAGGCTGTTGTCATCACGTACGGCGGATGGCAGAGTGCGTTGTATTTCACCGAAGAAGACCGCGACCCGAACCGCAACCTGCCGCGCTCGATGATCGCCGGCGTCGTGTCGGTCATCGTCGTGTACCTGCTGGTCAATCTCGCGCTGTTGTCGGTGTTGCCGTTGCGCGATTTCGCCCGGTCGACGCTGCCCGCGGCGGACGCGGCGCAGATCCTGCTTGGCAGCCGCGGGCGGGAGATCATCACGGTGCTGTCGCTCGTCTCGCTGCCGCCGCTGCTCAACGCGATCATGATGATCGGCACCCGCATCCTGTTCGCCATGGGACGCGACGGCCTCCTGTGGAGACGCACCGCGCAGGTGACCGCCGGCGGCGCGCCCGTAGCCGCGACCGTCGTGACGACGGCCGTGGCGGCGGCGCTGATCGTCAGCGGAACGTTTCAGAAGCTCGTGGCGATCGCCTCTATCTTCCTGGTGTTGAACTACTCGGTGTGCTGCCTCGCGCTGGTCGTGCTGCGCCGGCGCGATCCCGATCTGGTCCGCCCGTTTCGCGCCTGGGGCTATCCGTGGTCTGCCGGCATCGTTCTGGCGGGAGCCATCGCATTCCTGGCCGGGGCGGCGGTCGGCGACACCGTCAACGCAGCTGCGGCACTCGCGCTTCTGGCGGCGGGGCTGGTCGGCCGGGCTGCCGTCCGGGGAATTCATGGCGCCAACGTAGAATGACCGCGTATGCGCGTCGCGATCGTGGGCGGACCCGGAATCGGGAAGAGCACGCTCGTCAGGCAACTCGGTGACCTCTACCACAACGGAGCCTATGGGGAAGGGGAGAAGGGCGTCTGGGATCCGCGCGTGCTCGAAGACATCGCGGCGGGCCGCAACCCGGTCGGCGTCACCGCGTACTTCGGCCGGCTCTACGATGCGAACTACCGTGACGCCACGGAGAACGACCGGCCCGGCAAAGTCATTTTCTTCGAAGGCGCGCGCATCACGCTCGAAGCGCACATCGCGGAGTACCCGGAAGAGTACCATGCGGAGCTCCGGAAGGTTCTCGCGATCGGCGACTCGTGGCGCCCCGAGCGGGTGATCGTCCTCACGTCGAACACCGACACGATCGAGAAGCACATCAGGCTGAGGAACCGACCGCACGAGGGCGCCGAGAACATGGTGCGGCGCTTTCGGCTGATCGACGGCGAATTCCGCCGCCTCGCGCCGATGTACCCGAACACGTTTGTGATCAACCGCGACCGCATGGAATTTCACGAGCGCGCCGGCCTGAGAGAAATCATCGATGTCGCAGGGCTCCCGATGTTCCAGGAGATACCGTACGAAAGGCTGGACCGCTACGATGGCGGTGCACGATAGTGCGTCACGCTGGAAGGGCGAGCCATTCAGCTCATGTTGGAACGCGAGCCAGTCAGGCTCATATTGGAGGGCGAGCCTTGCACGCAAGCTTCATCCCCTCGAGAGTTGACACGTGAGCGTTGAGCATGGTTTTGCCCTTGCGCCGCCGATCGAGCCGATGCTCGCGAAGCTCGCCGACGAGCTGCCCATCGGACCTTTCCTGTACGAGCCGAAATGGGACGGGTTTCGCGCGGTCGTCTTTCGCAGCGGATCGGAGGTCTTCATCCAGAGTCGCGACCTGCGGCCGCTCGATCGCTACTTTCCCGAGCTGCACGAGGCCCTTCTTGCCGCCTTGCCGGACGGCTGCGTGCTCGACGGCGAGATCGTGATCGCGACACCTCACGGTCTGGATTTCGACGCGCTCCAGCTGCGGCTGCATCCCGCGGCCTCGCGCGTCGCCATGCTGGCGAAGGATACGCCGGCGGCGTTCGTCGCCTTCGACGCGCTCGCCATCGGCCGGCGGGACCTGCGTGACGCGCCGCAAGTGGAGCGCAGGGCGTCGCTCGAGCGGGCGCTCGCGAATGTCGAACCGCCGATCCATCTGACGCCGATGACTCGAGATCCTGCCGTGGCGTCGGAGTGGCTCTCGCGCTTCGAGGGAGCCGGCCTCGATGGGGTGATCGCGAAGCCGGAGCGGGGGACGTACCAGCCGGGCAAGCGCGCGATGATCAAGGTGAAGCACGCGCGGACCGCCGACTGCGTTGTGGCCGGATATCGCTGGCACAAGGCCGGAAAGGACGAGCGCGTGGGCTCGCTGCTGCTCGGGCTCTACGACGATCATGGGGCGCTGCACCACGTGGGCGTGACCTCGTCGTTCACGATGGCGATGCGCAAGCAGCTCACGTCAGAGCTCGCGCCGCTCCGTGAGCGCGCGCTCGAGCATCACCCCTGGCGTGACTGGGCCGAAGCGGGCGGCAGCGAGATGGCGCGCATGCCCGGAGGCCAGAGCCGCTGGAGCGCAGGCAAGGATCTCTCGTGGGAGCCGCTTCGGGTCGAGCGCGTGTGCGAGGTCAAGTACGACCACATGCAGGGCCGGCGGTTTCGGCACGCGGCCGTTTTTCAGCGCTGGCGTCCGGACAAGCGGCCAGCCGACTGCGGCTACGATCAGCTCGAGGTCACGACGCCCTACGAGCTCGACAAGGTCTTCGGCGCGGGCCGGCGCTGAAGGGAACCCGAGGTCAATTAACTGCGTTACTTCGCCGCGTGCCGAGTAATGAATGCGCTGACGGCGGCTTCGTCCGCGCCGATGAAGACGATCCCGGCGCGGTATCTGCGCGGTTTACCTTTGGAATGAGGCTCGAGCCAGATCCACGCGATCCTTCCCCGGCACGAGATGGGAGCATCGCCGGAAGGTAACATCAGCGTGGCGATGCCTTTGGGGTCCAGTTCCTTCGGACAGAGTACCTGCGCGCCGCCGACCGACAGATCCAGCAGCGCCCCCACGTCGCCGTTGATGTGCACTTCGAGGGGCTTGGAGAACCTGTGACGCTTCGCCCGCCGCACGGCCTGTTCCGATGGCGACGGAGCTTCCAGGAGCGACAGCAATTCCACATCCTGATCCGCCGGTCCTTTTTCGCGCTCGAAGAGCTGGAGCTCGAGGGCGCGAATCCGCTCGGTCGCCGCCTCGAGGCGCTCGTCGGACTGCGCATGAGGCCGCACCGCCTCCTGCGCTGCGCGCAGTTCCGCCGCCAGCGCCTCGTACTCGCTGTTCGCCTCATCGGCGCGCGCTTCCGCGACTTTCCACGCCAGCTCCAGCCGTGCCCGCTCGGCGTCGATTGCGGCGACGCGCGCATCCACCGCCGCCTGCGCGTCGAGAGCTGACTGCCGCGCGGCGGCCAGCTCCGCGACGAGCGCGTCGCGCCCGCGTATCGCCTCCTCGGCGCGCGCTTCCATGTCCTTCAACGCCCCCTCGCTGTGTGCCAGTTCGGCGACGCTCGTTCCGAATCGCGCGTTGACTGCCGCCTCCGAATCGAGGGCCGACTGCCGCGCGGTGGCCAATTCCGTGGCGAGCGCGTCGCGCTCGCGGATTGCCTGCTCGGCACGGGCTTCCGCGTCCTTGGCCACCCGCGTCCGCTTGGCCTCGATGACTTCCAGCCGCGCGTCAACGGCCGCCTGCATGCCCTTGACGGCCTGGCGCGCCTCGTTCAGCTTCGCCGCCAGCGCGTCACGCTCGTCGATCGCCTCGCTGGCACGTTCGTCCGCGTCCTTCGAGGCCCGCTCGGCTTGCGCGCGCTCCGCTTCGATCGCCTGCAGCCGCGCGTCGAAGGCCGCCTGTTCGGCCAGCGCCGCCTGCCGCGCCTCGTTCAGCTTCGCCGCCAGCGCCTCACGCTCGTCGATCGCCTCGCTGGCATGTTCGGCCGCGTCCTTCGAGGCCCGCTCGGTTTGCGCGCGCTCCGCCTCGATTGCCTCCAGCCGCGCGTCGAAAGCCGCCTGTGCGGCCGGCGCCGCCTGCTGCGCCTCGTTCAGCTTCGCCGCCAGCGCGTCACGCTCGTGCTCGACACGTTCGTGCGCGTCCTTCAAGGCCCGCTCGGCTTGCGCGCGCTCCGTCTCGATTGCCTCGAGCCGCGCGTCGAAGGCCGAGTGGGCGGCCTGCGCCGCCTGGCGCGCCTCGTTCAGGTTCGCCGCCAGCGCGTCACGCTCGCCGATCGCCTCCTTGGCACGTTCGTCCGCGTCCTTCAACGTCCGCTCGGTTCGCGCGCGCTCCGCCTCGATCGCCTCCAGCCGCGCGTCGAAGGACGCCTGGGCGGCCAGCGCCGCCTGCCGCGCGGCGTCCAGATCCGCCGTCAGCGCGTCGCGGTCGCGAATGGCCGCTTCGGTGGCGTGCTTCGAAGCGGCCACCTCGCGCTCCAGTGCCGCCTGCGCCTCGACGCGCTGCATCCGTGCGTCAACCTGCTGCGAGCGCTCTTTCCGGAGCGCGATCTGCGCATCCTCGACGTCATGGCGAAGCGCGGTACCGGCTGCTTGTGCCGCCAGCAACGCTGCCCGCGCCTGCTCGAGGCCGCGGTCGCGTTCGGCGCCGGCCGCCTGCTCCGATTCCAGCGTCGATTTCAGCTGGCCACGGTCGCGACGCAGCCGCGCGACGGCTTCGCGTTCACGCTCGAGCGCTGTGCGCGCCTGTTCGAGCTCGAGCCGGAGCGCTTTGGCGATCGCGCGTTCTGCTTCGAGCGAGCGCCGCGCCTCGGAGTCGACGCTGGCGGCACGCTCCTGCGCGTCGACGTGCGCCTCGAGACACGCCCGCGCAGCCGCCGATTCGGCTTCAGCGGTGGCGACGCGCGCCAGCTCGAGGACCAGCTCTTCCAATGACGTCTGCGGATTGGGATGCGTGAGGGCGGCCTCGAGCGCGGCCAGGCGGACATCGAGCGCTTCACGAAGTTCGTCGAGCTCGCGCTGCGAGGTCTCAGCCAGATAACGCCTGATTACGTCAGGCGAAAGCTCGGCTGCCGGCGGGACGACTCGCTGTTTGCTCATGGCGGCGGCGCGGGAGAAGCGATTATAGTTTTTGTCAGTGGCGTCCAGCGACGGATTGACCGACGAGCGGGCTGACCTGATCGCTGCGGCGCACGCGGCGGTCGGCTGGGCTCGCGCGCGTCGCGAGGCGTGGAGCAACGCTCCGCTCGTCCTCACGTCCGCGCGGGAAGCCCGGCAGCCGGCAGTACCCCTCCCCGCTCCGCCTGTCCCGAGCGTGCGCACCGGTCCGTCGGTTGCCGCGCGGGCCGCGGAGCGCGCGCGTGCTGCTGGAGCGGTCGTCGTGCACTGGCTGCCGCGCGTCGCGGCGGTCGCTACGCTGCTGGCGGCGGCCATCATGGGCGGCCCGTATCTGTGGAATGCGGCCGCGTCGTTGAAGACGCGTGTCGCCGCCGCATCCTGGCCATGGGATCAGGCCAGCCCCACACAAGCGCCAGCCCCCGCCCCCGTTCTGACGCCGAGTCTTGCGCCGTCGACGACCCGCAACAAAGCAACCGGCGGCGTGCGCGTGAGCTCCACTCCAACGGGCGCGCGCGTGCTCGTCGACGGCAAAGCGCGCGGCGTCACACCGCTGACGCTCACCGATCTGAGCGTCGGACGTCACACGGTCGAGCTGAAGAGCGATGCAGGCGACGTCCACCGGACGGTGACCGTTGCCGCCAACGCAACCACAGACATCGACGAGTCGATTTTCTCGGGCTGGCTCGCCGTGTACTCGCCTTTCGATCTGGTCATCAGCGAAGGCGGACACGCGCTCCGTCTCGACGACCGCAATCAGGTCATGCTGCCTCCGGGGCGGCACACGGTCCGGCTGGTGAATCGGGCGCTCGCGTACGAGGCCGTGCGCGATGTGGATCTGCAGCCCGGGGAGACGACGACCCTGACCGTCAAGCCGGCGCCGTCAACGATGACGGTGACGGCGACTGAAGCGGCGGAGGTGTGGCTCGACGGCGTGCGGATCGGGGAGACGCCCGTGAACGCCCGGCCGGTCGAGCTCGGCGCGCACGAAGTCGTGGTCAGGCGCGCGGGTGGAGGCGACCGCCGGTTCACTGTCACGATCACTGCGAACCCATTCACGCTGAACGTCGACTTCTCCAGGCCCGCGGGGTGACGTCACACGAAACGCACGAAAGAGACACACGAAACTCACGAGCTCACGAGACACACGAAACTCACGAAATAGACACACGAAACACACGAAACTTGTTTTCGTGGTTTCGTGACTGTCTACTGCTCGTGTGCGCGCGCTGAGAAAAACTTCTGCTCTGCGTCCTCTGCGGTCTCCGCGGTTAAACGTCTATTCATTCATGTCCAACCGCCGGGAGCCTCGTCCGGGTCGAGCGCTTCCTGCTCGGGCCGCAGCGCGGCCGGCACGTGCTGCAGGTTTACGCGGACGCGCGTCCAGGTGTGGAATCGGCCGCGCATCGCGTCGACGAGCACGTCGGCGGGCGCCAGGTGCGCGGCCGCCTCAGGGTGACGCGTCTTCCACCGCTCGAGGCCCGCGAGCGCAGCGTCCTTCCGCTGCGCGCGACCGATCTCGATCAGCGGGTGCTTCGGTGTACGCCGTCGCGAAGGTTGCACGCGCGCAGGTTCACCGGACTGCTTCCGGTAATGCGGCGGCCACGGCGCATCGCCCAATCCGTCGCGCTCCTGCTGCGCCGACAGCTCGAGCAGGCGCTCGAGCGAGCACGGATGCCGATCGATGGCGGCGTGCCGGTCGCCACCTGCGGCGAAGCGCGACGGCATCGTGGCGAGCGTGAAGTCTCCAGGCTCACAGATATCGATCTCGTTCCAGGTCAGCGGGGCAGACACCCGCGCCTCCGGCGTGGGGCGCACCGAGTATGCGCTCGCAATCGTGCGATCCTTCGCGTTCTGGTTGTAATCGAGGAATACGCCGTGCCGCTCTTCTTTCCACCACTTGCTCGTCGCCAGCTCCGGCGCTCGGCGTTCCACCTCACGCGCCAGAGCGAGTGCGGCGCGTCGCACCTCGTCGAACGTCCATCGCCGCTCGATGCGCACGTACACGTGCATCCCACGCGAGCCTGAGGTCTTCGGCCAGCCGACGAGGCCGACATCATCCAGCGTGGCACGCACCACGCGCGCCACGTCGCGAAGCTGATCCCACGCGACGCCCGGCACCGGATCCAGATCCACACGCAACTCGTCCGGATGGTCGAGATCGTCGGCGCGGACCGGATGCGGGTGCAGCTCGAGGCAGGCGAGATTGGCCATCCACGCGAGCGTGGCTGCATCGCGCGGCACCACTTCCTCGGCGCTGCGGCCGGAAGGAAAGCGCAGCGCCACGACGTCGATCCACGGCGGCCGCGCGCGCGGCGCGCGCTTCTGATAGAAGAACTCACCATCGATGCCGTCCGGGTAGCGAACGAGCACGGTGGGGCGTCCGCCCGCGCCTCGAAGCGCACCGTCCGCCACGGCGATGTAATAACGCGCGAGGTCCAGCTTCGTGTAGCCCGGCTGAGGAAAGAGCACCTTGCGCGGATTCGAGATCGGCACGTCGCGTCCGGCGACCGTCAGGATTGCCTGCTCCGCGTGGCTGGTCATGGGACTCTAGCGCTGCACTTCGCGCAGCCGGCGCTCGAGGAATCTGCGCTCGCTGTCATTGGTGACGAGCGCAATCGCGCGCGCGTAGCTGTTCGTCGCTTCCGCCCTCTGTCCCAGTCGGCGCAGGAGATCGGCGCGCACGGCATGCAACAGGTGATAGTGGTCGAGATCGCCGGCGGCAGCGAGAATGTCGATGAGCGCGAGCGCCGGTCCGGGGCCGTCCGCCATCGCGACCGCGACCGCGCGGTTCAACGACACGATGGGCGAGGGCTGCACGCGCTCGAGCCGATCGTAGAGCCGGACGATCTGTCGCCAGTCCGTGTCTTCGGCCCGCTCCGCCTGACAGTGCAAGGCGGCGATCGCCGCCTGCAGCGCGAACGGGCCGGGCCCGCCGCGAAGCGCCTCTTCGACGAGCGGCAGCGCTTCCGCGATCTGACCCCGATCCCAGCGCCCGCGATCCTGCTCTTCGAGCACGACCAGATCGCCCGCCTCGTCGAGGCGGGCGTGGCGCCGTGAATCGTGCAGCAGCATGAGCGCGACGAGCGCCGTGGCTTCCGCCGCCGGCGGTGTCATCAGGGTCCTCACGAGGCGCCCGAGACGGATCGCCTCCGCGCACAGGTCGGTCCTCACGAGCGGCGTACCTCGCGTCGCAGCATATCCTTCGTTGAAGACGAGATAGATCACGGTCAACACCGCGTCGAGCCGCTCGGGGATCTCGGTCGTGTCGGGCACGACGTACGGAATTCGCGCGTCACGAATCTTGCGCTTGGCGCGCACCAGCCGCTGCGCCATCGTCGCGGGCGGCACGAGAAACGCGCGCGCGATCTCATCCGTCTCGAGGCCGCCGAGCGTACGCAGCGTCAGCGCGACCTGAGCCTCGAGCGGGAGCGCGGGGTGGCAGCAGGTGAAAATCAACCGAAGGCGATCGTCGGGGATTTCGCTCGCGTCGTAGTCGGGCGCTTCGACGCTCTGAACGAGCCCGGACGCGGCGTAGGATTCCAGTTTTTCGGCGAACCGCGTCTCGCGGCGAATCCGGTCGATGGCTTTGTGCCGGGCTGTCTGGATGATCCACGCGCGAGGGAACTCGGGGACGCCGGTAGCCCGCCACCGGTCCACGGCGACTGTAAATGCTTCCTGTGCGGCGTCTTCGGCGATCTCGAAGTCGCCCACGAGCCCAATCAGCGTCGCGACGATCCGACCCCAATCGGAGCGATAGACTGCGTCGACGGCCGCTGCAACGTCCGGAGCCATGCTCGATGGTAAATACTTTCCTGCCGGGGTGTCGATCCGGAAGGCCGCCGTTCGTTTCACTGATGGAGGCACGCACTATGAAGTACATGTTGCTGATTCACGACGAGGAACAGGTCTGGGCGAAGATGAGCGAAGCAGAGCGTCAGCGGATCTACGGCGAGTACGGGCAGTTCGGCCAGCAGCTCAAGGACGGCGGTCAGTATCTAGCGGGCGCCCAGCTTCAGCCGACGTCGACGGCGACCAGCGTCCGGGTGCGCGACGGCAAGCGCCTCGTCACCGACGGCCCGTTCGCCGAGACGCGCGAGCAGCTCGGTGGCTACTACTTGATCGACGCCAAGGATCTCGACGAGGCGATCGGCATCGCAGCGAGGATTCCGTCGGCGCGCCTGGGCACGATCGAAGTGCGACCCGTGGTCGAGGCGGCGGCCAGGGCGACGGCCGCGACCGCGTAACGACTTCCGAGTGTCAGACACCGTGTCGGAAATACACGGTGTCTGACACCGGCCCATTCGTTACGGCCGCTGCGGCAGCGCGAATGCCGTGAGCGCGCTGCCGGCCGGCACCAGCAGATACTGACGGCCGTCGAGCATGTAGGTCGTCCCCGCCGTCGAGCGCATCGAGAATCCCAGCTGGTAGTGCCACAGGTTCTTTCCATTGCGCGAATCGAACGCCATGATGTTGCCGTCGCCGTCGCCGGCAAAGACAAGGCCTGACGCCGTCGTCAGCACGCCAGACGATGACAAAGAGGTGTAGCGGAATTCCCATTTCACCGTGGCGGTCACGGGATCGATCGCGCGCAGCGCGCCGAAGTTCTTCTGATCGCGCGGCCGCGACGTCGCGCCGCCGGTGTACTGCTCGCCCGGCTTGAACGTCTGGTCGTACGCGTAGTAGGTTGCGCAGGTCTCGCGCGCGGTGACGAAAAACAGGCGCGACGTCGGATCGTAGGAAGGGGACATGAAGTTGGTCCCGCCTCCGAGATCGGGGCAGGTCTTCTCGCCGTCCTCGTCCGGCAGATGGCCGGGCAGAACGAGCGGACGGCCATCGGGCCCGATTTCCTTGGCCCACGTCGTTTCCACGAACGGCTTCGCGACGATCACTTTACCCGTCACGCGATCGAGCGTGTAGAAAAATCCGTTGCGGTTGGCGAACATCACGACCTTGCGCGGCTGGCCGTTGATCGTGAGGTCGCCGAGCACGGGCACCTGCGTCGAGTCCCAGTCGTGCACGTCGTGCGGGGTGAATTGATAGTGCCAGCGGCGCTCGCCGGTGTCCGCATCGATGGCGACGAGCGACGCCGTGTAGAGGTTGTCCCCCTCGCGCACGTTGCTGTAGTAGTCGGGTCCGGGGTTGCCGGTGCCGAAGAAGATCAGGTTCTGCTGCGGGTCGTACGTGCCGGTCACCCAGATCGATCCGCCGCCGCGCAGGTACGCGTCGCCCTGCGGCCACGACCTCGCGCCCGGGTCGCCCGGTCCGGCGACCGTGTAGAACCGCCACGCGCGCTTGCCGGTCTGAGCATCATACGCGTCGATGAACCCGCGAATGCCGTACTCGGCGCCGGCAATTCCAACGATCACCTTGTCCTTCACGACGAGCGGTGCGACGGTGGCGGAGTAGCCGAGCTTGTAATCCGCGAGCGGGACGTCATAGAGGACGCCGCCGGTTCTCATGTCCAGCGCGACGAGATGTGCGTCGATCGTCGTCATGAACAGCCGGTCGCCGAGCGCCCCGAAGCCGCGATTGACGGCGCCGCAGCAGCCGCGCCAATCTTCTGGCAGATCTCGACGGTAGCGCCAGATGGTGCGTCCCGAGCGCGCGTCGATCGCCCACGCGTTGTTGTTGAATCCGGTCACGTACAGCACGCCGTCCGCGACGAGGGGCGTCGTCTGAAAGCTGCCGAGCGTGCCCGTCTGGAACGTCCACTGCGCGACCAGCTGATTGACGTTCTCGGGCGTGAGCTGCGTGAGCGGGCTGTGCCGGTGGCCGTTGTAGTCGCCCGAGTAGGTGAGCCACCGCGACGGATCCTTCAGGCCGCTGGTCAGGTCCTGCGGTGTCACGAGCGGGGCCGTCTGTTGCGCGGCCAGCGCGGCGGAGCACATCACGATCATCAGTAAAGCGCGCATAGTGACTCTCCTATCAATCCGATCACTCAACGCCCCGACAATTCCGCTCCGCGCAGCGTGCTCAGATATCCCACCAGATCGTTGAGATCGCCGTCGCTCAGCCGGCGTGGATCAAAGGCCGGCATCAGCGAGGCTTTCTCGTAGATCACTTCCTGAATGTTGGACTTCAGATACCCCTGGATGCGCTCGCGCGTGTCCATGATCTGAATGGAAAAGACATCCTCGTTCTTCTTGACTCCGCGAATGCGCTGGCCATCCTTCGTCACCACGGTCACCGTCTCGAAGGCGGCAGGCACCCATTCAGAGGGTGTCCGGATCTCCCGCGCGAGCGCGGCGCGCGATCGGGCCACGCCGATCCTCGTCAAATCGGGACCGATCCGCCCGCCACGGCCGGCCACGCGATGGCAGGTCGAACACTGAGACGCGAACAACCGCCCGCCGTTCTCGACATTGCCGATCGGCGTCTCAGACGGCGCGACCGTGCCGAGCTTGCGCAGATACGCGATGATCATCAGCAGATCGTCGTCGGGTGCGCTGCTCTCGGTGGCGGCGGGCATTTCGGTGCCGGGCACACCCCTCCGAAGCGTCTGGAACAGCCGCTCGTCGGTCGCCCCGCCGGCCAGCACCGCGATCAGGTCCGGCCCGCGATAGCCGCCGGCATCCAGGCCGTGACAATCAGCGCACCGGATGCGGTACAACGCCATGCCGTTGCGAATCGACTGTGGATTGCCCAGATGGGGATTGTTCGCGGCGGGATTTTTCGCGGGAGGTTCCTGGGCCGTCAACAGGGCGCCAGGGACCATGAGCAGAAGCGCCAGCAGCATCGACGGCGTGCGCGTCATCGGACCTCCGTGTCGGGTGCACCTTACCACCAACAGGGCCGCGCTGCGATCGGGGAGTTGATTTTTTTGTCTCCGGGCCGCACGCGGCGGCAAATCGCGTTGCGGTGGCGGCTTGTGGCGGAGGGCCTGCGTGGCCGACACCGCGCACGCTGGCTGGGGGCATCCGCCGGTAAGATAAGCGGAGCATGCTGACACCAATTCCCTGCTTGTTCATGCGCGGCGGCACGTCGCGCGGACCGTTCTTCCTTGAATCGGATCTGCCCGCCGATGCGGCGCTCCGCGACCGCGTGCTGCTGGCCGTGATGGGTTCGCCCGACCTGAGGCAGATCGACGGCCTCGGCGGCGCGGATCCGCTGACCAGCAAGGTCGCGATCGTCGCGCGCTCGGAGCGGCCGGGCGTCGACCTGGAATTCCTGTTTGCGCAGGTCCTGATCAAGGAGCCGCGCGTGGACACCACGCCGAATTGCGGCAACATGCTGGCCGCCGTCGCGCCGTTTGCGATCGAGCGGGGGCTCATCGCCGCGCGCGCGCCGGAAACGACGGTGCGGGTTCTCACGCGGAACACCGGCACGCTCTCCGACATCACCGTGCAGACGCCCGGCGGGCAGATCTCGTACGAAGGTGACGCGCGCATCGACGGCTGCCCGGGCACCTCGTCGCCGATCAGGATCAGTTTTCTCGAGACCGCCGGCTCCGTCTGCAAGAGCCTGCTGCCTACCGGACACATCGTCGACGAATTCGAGGGCGTGAAGGTGACGTGCATCGACAACGGCATGCCTGTGGCGATTGTCGCGGCCAGCGATCTTGGCCGTACCGGCTACGAGTCTCGGGACGAGCTCAACCAGGACCAGGAGCTGAAGCAGAGGCTCCAGGCGATCCGCCTCGCTGCCGGTCCGGCGATGAACCTGGGCGACGTCTCCCGGAAGGTCGTGCCGAAAATGACGCTCGTCGCGCCGGCACGGGCGGGCGGCAGCCTCTGCACGCGCACGTTCATTCCGCACGACTGCCACTCCGCGGTCGGCGTGCTGGGCGCCGTGACGGTCGCGACCGCTGCAGTGCTCGACGGATCGGTGGCCCGCGCCGTGTCGGTCGTGCCGCCGGGACTGGTCAAGCTGATCTCAGTGGAGCACCCGACCGGAGAGTTTTCGGTGGAGCTCGAGGTCGACCCCGCCGATCCCGGGACCGTCACACGCGCGGCGCTGCTGCGCACGGCGCGCCTGATCATGCGCGGCGACGTCATGATTCCGCGCGCGGTGTGGAATGGCAGCCCCTCGGCGCGTCTCGCGGCCTGATCGGCGATGAAGACCATTGCGGCGCCGGACGCCAATCCCGTCACGCCCGCTTACATCGCGCCGCCGGGTGCGTGCGACGCCCATTGCCACATCTTCGGTCCCGGCGCCCGCTTTCCGTACTCGCCGGCGCGGCGCTACACGCCGCCCGATGCGCCAAAGGAGACACTCGCCGCGCTGCACCGACGCCTCGGCTTATCGCGCGCGGTCCTCGTGCAGGCGAGCTGCCACGGCACCGACAACCGCGCGATGCTGGACGCGATCGCCTCGTCGAACGGCGCCTGGCGCGGCGTGGCGATGGTGGACCCGCACGTCACCGACGGCGAGCTCGAAGCGCTGCATGCCGGCGGCGTGCGCGGCGTGCGCTTCAACTTCGTGGCGCATCTTGGCGGGGCGCCGGATCTCCACGCCGTGGATCGCGTGCTCGCGCGCGTCGGCGCGCTCGGGTGGCACGTGGTGCTGCACCTCGACGCCGAGGACATCCTCACGTACCGCGACTTCTTGGAGCGCCTGCGCGTGCCGTTCGTCATCGATCACATGGGCCGCGTCAAGGCGGCCGACGGTCTCGATCAGGCGCCCTTCCGGCTGCTCCTGGACGTGATGAAGAACGAGCGCGCGTGGGTGAAGGTCAGCGGGCCGGAGCGGATCTCCGCTGCAGGGAAGCCCTTCCACGACGCGGTCCCGTTTGCCCGCGCGCTGATCGAGGCGGCGCCCGACCGCGTCTTGTGGGGCACCGACTTTCCGCATCCGAATGTAAAGGTCATGCCGAACGACGGTGAGCTGGTCGACCTGTTCGCCCGTTTCACGGAGGACGAGGATCTCCGCCGCGAGGTGCTCGTCGACAACCCCGCCCGGCTCTACTCTTTCCCGCGAGTCGCCTCCGCGCGCTGAGCGCGCCTGAGCGGCTGCGTATCGATCGCCCCTTTGCCTTCCTGAATCGTGACGGCCGTATCGGCCGCGGCGCCGCCAATCGTTTCCACGCGGCCGCCCGGCCAGCGCACGCGGATCTCGCTGACGCGGGTCGCGTCGCCGAGACCGAAGGTCAGCGGAAGCTCGCTCTGGGACGCGTAGCTGGACCCCGTCTTGACCAGCTGCCACTGGCGCGCGCCGCCCGGCAGCACGATGTCGACGCGCGTGCCGATCCCGTCCCGGTTGGATGTCGTGCCGACGGTCTTCACGCGCAGCGCGTGGTGGCGGGTGTTGCCGCCGTCGTTGCGCAGCAACCGTGCGGGGCCGTGGTTCGCCGTGACGAGCAGGTCCAGATCGCCATCGCGGTCGAAATCGGCGTACGCCGCGCCGCGGCCGACGACCGGCTGCCGCAGCGGCTCGCCGAGCTCCGCGGTAACCTCCTCGAACCCTTTGGCGCCGACGTTCCGGAACAGGTGCGCGGGCTGAGCGTAGGTCACTTTCGGCTGGACGCGATTGATGTCGTCGGCGACGTGACCGTTCGCCGCGAAGATGTCCGGCCGCCCGTCGAGATCGAAGTCGAAGAAGAAGCAGCCGAACGTGAGCGTGAGCAGCGACGGACGTCCGATGCCCGCCGTCGCCGCTTCGTCGATGAACAGCCCCGTGCCCTCGTTGTGATACAGCGCCATCATCTCGTTGGCGAAGTTGCCGATGACGAGGCTCGGGCGGCCCGATCCGTCGTAGTCCGCGGCGTCGACGCCCATGCCGGCGCGCGCGACGCCCGCTTCGCTGAAGGCGACGCCGGCGCCGACCGCGACGTCGGTGAAGGTGCCGTTCCGGCGGTTGCGATAGAGCCTGTTCGGCTGCGTGTCGTTGGCGACGAAAAGATCCATCGCGCCGTCGTTGTCGAAGTCGAGCATCGCGACGCCGAGCGCCTTCGACGTGGGATCGTACAGGCCCGCGGCCTTCGTCACGTCCTCGAAGGTGCCGTCGCCGCGGTTCCGGTACAGCGACGCGCTCTGGCCTTTGTACGATTCGGGCGTGCAGTACGACTTCGTCTTGCCATCGAGCGTGCAGAACAGATCCTTGTCGATCGACCAGTCGACGTAACGCGCCACGAACAGGTCGAGCTTCCCATCGGTGTCGTAGTCGAACCACAGCGCGCTCGTCGAGAAGCCGGCGCCGGCCAGGCCGGCGCGGCCGGTCACGTCCGTGAACCTGCCGTTGCCGGCGTTGTGGAACAGGCGGTTGCCGCCGACCGCCGTGATGAAGACGTCCACGCGGCCGTCGTTGTCGTAGTCGGCGGCGGCGGCGCCCATGCCGTAGAGCTCGACGTCGAGACCGGATCCGGCGGTCACATCGGTGAAGGTGCCGTTCCCGTTGTTGCGGAAGAGCTGCGGGTGCGATGGCGGCCCCGCGCGGCCGGGCCATTTCGTGGAGTTGACGAGGAGGATATCCTGCCAGCCGTCGCCGTCCGCGTCGAGGAACAGACAGCCGGAGCCGAGGGTTTCGGGGAGATATTTCCTGCCGAACGCGCCGTTGTTGTGCACGAACCGCACGCCGGCCGATGCGGTGACGTCGGTGAACACGATCGGGGGATCGAGCCTGACCGGCAAGGGGGCGGCGGCGATGCAGGCGAGCGCCGCCAGCGTGAACACGCCGCGCGCCGCGGTCACGGGCGCAGCCCCGCGACCGACCGATGTTCGTGGATCGACTGACGCTCGTTGTTGTCGTCGGGCGAGCGCAGGCGGAACGGCCCCGTGATGAACTGCGCCGACTCGTCGGCTTTGAAGCGCGTGTACAACGTCTGTTCCCGCGCGGCGGCCGCGGCGTTCCCCGTGCCCTGGTAGCAGAGCATCAGGTTGTAGTGCGCCTGCAGATCCTCCGGGTCGATCGCGAGCACGCGCTGAAACGTCGTAATCGCCGCGTCGAACTGCCGCTGAAGGAACAGCACGCGGCCGATCTGGTTGAGCACGACCCGGTCGCGCGGGTACTGCGCGGCAGCGGTTCGAAGGTGGGCGAGCGCTTCGTCGTAGCGGCCGAGGGTCTTCAACGCCGTGCCGAGGAAGAAATGCGTCTTGGCCAGCGCGCCGTCGACCTCGAGCGCCTTTCTCAGCACCGGCTCGGCGGCGGCGACATCGCCTTCCTGAATCTGCGCGCGCGCGACGTTCACCCAGCCGTCGGCGTACTGCGGCTCCATGGACGTGACCTTCTCGAACGCGGCCTGGGCCCCTTTGAGATCGCCCTGCAGCAGCAGTCCGATCCCGTAGTCGTTCCAGCGCTCGCGCACGGATCGGTCGAGCCATGGCTCGACCTGGGGCACGGGCGCGGCGCGCGGCAGCACGTCGAGCGAGGCTTCGGCCTGCGCCATGACCGTCACCGGAATATCGGGAATGCCCTTCGTGGCGCCGGACACGTTGGACGTGTCGCCCGAAAAGATCCACGGGCCGTCATCGTATTCGGGCGTCACCGATGGGTGTGGCGTGCGCGGGTCGCGAACGCCGGCGAACGCCCATTGCGTGTTCCACCACGCAAACTTCCGGTAGTTCACTTTCGCCCGGAGGCGGATCCGGTTGCCGGCGTCTTCGGGGACGTCGAAGCGGTAATGAACCGTGTCGGCCGCGCCGGGCGGGATCAACCGCACGTACGCCACTGAGCGCGTCATCCACGCGTTCCGCTTGTTGATGACGTTGCCGTGCGCGTCGAGCTGCAGGCTGCGGTAGAAGTGCGCCCCGGGCTCCACCGGTCCGCCGGCGCCCTGCAGCCGGCCGCTGTGGAACAGGACCCGTCCCGTTTCGTCGGCCGCCTCGAGCTCGACCCAGACGTCGAACGCGTCGACGGTCCCGCCGGGAAAGAAGTGGCCGACCTTGCGCGTCCGCACTACCACCTCGACGCGAACGGAGTCGCCGCGCCGCACGGTTGCCGGCACGCGATCCAGCGGCGCGATCACTTCGGCCGGCGGTCCGAGCGACGCGTCCGCGGCGCCGAAGTTCATCGATTCCTCACCGACCGCGAATGTGCTCGATACACGCGGCTCGCCGGCGTCGGCGCGGCGCCCGGGCGCGGCGGGCGGCGCGGCCACCCGCGCGATGCCGAACAGGTCGACCGAGATCTGGCCGTCGCGCAGGAACGCTTCCACCGTCTGCAACTGCTTTGCATCGTCGTTGACGAACGGCAGCGCCGTGTTCGCGCCGGGAAACCGATGCGACCGGACCATGCCGTTTCTGGCCGCGGGGTCGTTCGCGGCGACGAGCGGCATGTGGCAGTCGGCGCACCGCTGCGGCGCGGCAGGGTAGTAGAACGAGCGCGCGCCCTGGCCGGAGACGCCCGACGCCTGCCAGTTGTCGTACTCGTTGAAGCCGCGCACCCACCGGTAGCTGTTCACCGGCACGTCGAGATGCACTTTATGGCACGTCGAGCAGAACTCCGCGGTCTGCTCGCGATGAAACGGCTTGAGGAACGTGCGGCGGTGCGGCTCGGGATCCCAGTTGAGCAGCACGTCGTGACTCCATCGCGGCAGCGGCCGCTCGCTGGCCGCAATGTCGTGCAGCGGCGGATACTCGACGACGAAATCGCCCTGGCCCATCGAGCTGTTCACGTGAACGATCGAATGGCACGACGTGCAGGCGAGGCCCGCCTGCGCTTCGGGCGTGGTGATCTGTTCTTTGATCGGCCGGTCGAACCGGCCATTGAAGAACACCGCGTGATCGTGGCATCCCGCGCACCATTTCGATGGCGTCGTGCCGGTGACGTCCTGCATGTACTCGATCGACTTTCGGTACCACTGGTTGTTGAACGACGAGAAGTGGTGCGCCGAGGAGCTCCACTGGTCGTAGATGTCCTTGTGGCAGCGGCCGCAGGCGGCGCTCGTCATGAAAAAGTTCGCCGGGATCACGCCGCCGCGCGTGGTGTTGGCGGACGAAGGGAAGAACGGACCGTGTGGCCCCGCTCCCTCCTCCTTCATCGTCAGCGGCGCCTGTAGGGGATTCTCGATCCGGTAACGCTGCTGATACCGGCGGTCGGCCAGGATCCTGCCGCCGACGGCTCCCACGATCAGGACGACGGCGAAGCCGACGTACAGCGGCGCGAGTCGTCTGGCGCGCGGGCTGCTCGCGTGCCGCGCCGACGCAAAGAGTCCGAGGAGCAGCAATCCGGATCCTGCAGCCGTCGAACCGATGTGCGCGTAGAGAATCCATCGATACGGCCGCGTCGCGCCGGAGAGCATCAAGACGAGCCCGACGACGACCCCGGCGGCGAGCAGCACGGACGCGGACCGCAGGAGTAACGTCAGCTGCGGGCGAACGACCATCAGATATCTGACGGCCGCGACCGCGACGGCAACGCCGAGACACACGTGCAGCGCGACGTTCGCGAAATAGAAGAGCGAGGGCTCGGCCAACGCCGCGAGGTACGCGCTGTTGACGAGCAGCACGGCTGATGCGACAACGAGCGGCCTCACTCGGTTCATGAACGTCAGCTCAAGAGCAACAGCAAATGAATCGGGTGATCGGCGATCGGGTGATCGGCGATGTAGATCGCCGATCACCCGATCACCCGATCGCCGATCTCAGTAATGCAGATCGCCGATCACCCGATCACCCGATCGCCGATCTCAGTAATGCAGATCGCCGATCACCCGATCACCCGATCGCCGATCTCAGTAATGTAGATCGCCGATCACCCGATCACCCGATCGCCGATCTCAGTAATGCAGATCGCCGATCACCCGATCACCCGATCGCAGATCTAAGGTCTCAGTAATTCGGCCAGTACTTCTTGTGGCAGTTCTCGCACGCCTCGTCGATCTCGCCGCCGACTTTCAACAGCCCATCCGCGTCTTTGGCGTCCGCCGCTCGCAGCGCGAGCGCGGCAGTGTCCACGAGCGCTTGCGCCATCGTCATCCAGGCGCCGCCATCCTTCGCGCGCGGCGCCATCATCAGCAGATTCCCCGATTCCGTCAGCATCATCGCGTGAGTGCGGACGTTGGCCCATTCCTCCTTGGTGTGCGGACGGCGTTCTTCCACGTGGTCCTTCGTGAAGATGGTCGCCACCGCTTCCCACACGACGTCGGCTGACGGATCCACGACGGCCTGCATCAACTGCTTGACGTCGGCAACCGGCTTGAACGGCGGCGGCGGTGGACCGCCGCAGGCGATCCCGACGCCAGCCACGGCGACCAGCCAGAACCGTCCGTTCATCTCGACTTCTTCGGCGCCGGCGGCACCCAGAACTTGATGTGGCCTTCGCGAAGATCCTTGTTGTTCTCCATGCACGAGTACTCAATCAACTCGCCATCCAAACGCCTGAACGTTCGCTCGTTGGTCCACGGTTTGGTGTACGTCTCGAGGTCGTCGACGGTGACGGTGAACGTCATGTGGTCGAAGTCCGTGCGCCGGAACGTCGTCACCAGATGCAGGTTCTCTGAATGCGGATGACCGATCGTGTCCAGCTTCGTCCAATCGTGGACGCCGATCGTGTCGACGACCAGCGTGTCTCCATCCCACTTGCCGATCGAATGGCCGAACCAGGAGGGCTCGAGATCCTTGGGATGCTCGCGTCCGTCCATCAGGACCGGGTGAAACCAGTTGTTCACCTCGAACAGCAGCACGACGGACTTGCTGGTCTGAACGATTTGCAGCGGGTACGGCGCGTTGATCGATCGACTGAGCCCGAACGGCATACAGCTTCCGGTATAGTCGCCCTTCCCTGCGTCGTAGCTTTGCCAGTCCTTCAGGCCGGCGGGCGTGAAAGGCAACTCGCTGGTGCCGCGCTGATTGCGTCCGGTCTTCGTCATGTCGGGCACGTACGGCCCCATCCAGACGCCGTTCAGGTCCGGTCTGCCGCCGGGGAGGCGGGGAACGGACGCGGCCATGGCGGGCGGTCCACCGGTTCGGTCCTGCGAACCCGCGAGCGTTGCCCAACAGCCCAGGATTAGTACGCCCGACGCGCAGACGGCTGAACAGAGATGCCTGCTCATCGTACCCTCCTCACGAGGGGCGATTGTACTGGACAATTCAATTCCAACTCTCGACAATAGCAAACGGAGCGCGAGGTGTGTTCGCTCGCGTCCGATTTTCGGGAGGCTGCCGATGAGGATGAAGCACGTGGCGTTTGCCGTTGCGGCCGGATTCATGCTCGCCACAGGGTCCGCGATCGCGCATCATTCGTTTGCCGCGGAATTCGACGCGAACAAGCCGGTGAACCTCAAGGGCGTGGTGACCAAAATCGAGTGGAGCAACCCCCACACGTACTTCTATCTCGACGTCACCCAGCCCGACGGCAAGGTCGTGAACTGGGGGATGGAGATGGGCAGCCCCAACGGCCTGATGCGTCAGGGCTGGACGCGCAACACGATGAAGGTCGGCGACGAGGTAAGCGTCGAAGGTGCCCAGGCGAAGGACGGCACGTTCGTGGGTAACGCCCGCGTCGTCATCCTTGCGGCTACCGGCAAGCGGTTGTTCGCCGCATCGAGTCAGACCGAGACCCCGCAGCGCTGAACGTTCTGGCGACTCATCCGATCCGGGTGAAGGAGACGTGGACGTGCAGATCTATCTGCGTGGCGCGCTGCTCAGCTCGATGGTCGCGATTCTGTTCTCCGCATTTCTGGGCGTCGGCGCGCAGCAACCCGGCGCCCAGCCGGCGGGCGCCGGCCGCGGACGCGGCCCGGCCGGACCGCCTGAGCCCACTCCACGGCTGGCGGACGGCACGCCGAACCTCGGACGGGTTGCCGGCGAAAAGGGGGTCTGGAACGTCCCCTACATCACCAACATGGGCGAGCGGATCGTCGAAGGCGACGGCACGACCGTCGTCGAACGGCGACTGGCGTCCGGCCGCGGTGGACGCGGCGCGAGAGGCGAGTCTGGCGGCCCACCGCTTGGCGGCGGCGAAGGCACCTCGGGCGGCGCTCGCGGTGGCGCCAGGTCAGAACCGCAAGTGCCGTTCATGCCGTGGTCGGCGGCGATGTACGACTACATCTCGAAGAACGAATCGAAATACGATCCCGAAGGATTCTGTCTGCCGCCGGGCGGTCCGCGGCTGATGGCGACGCCTTACCCGATGGAGATCGTCCAGCTGCCCGAGCAGAAGCGCATCCTGATGATCTTCGAAGGCGCGACGCATATCTGGCGCGAGATCTATATGGACGGGAGGCCGCACCCGCAGGGCGACGGGTTGAATCCGACCTACCTCGGTCATTCGGTCGGTCGCTGGGAGGGCGCCACGCTGGTCGTGGACATCGTCGGCTTCAACGAGCAGACCTGGATCGATTACTACGGCCACCCTCACACCGACATGCTCCACGTCGTCGAGAAGTATTCCCGGCCGAACAAGAACGTGTTGCATTACGAAGCCACGTTCGAGGATCCCGGCGCGTACACCAAGCCGTTCACGGTCCGCTGGAATATCAACTGGAATCCAACCGGCGAGCTCACCGAATACATCTGCCAGGAGAACAACAAGTACCTTCAGCGGCTGACAGACGACTTCGGCCAGCCGATTTTTGGGAAGAAACCATAGGGAATGGGTGAATTGGTGATTTGGTGAATTGATCTTCATTCACCCAGTCGCCAATTCACGAATTCACGAATTTCATTCTTCAGTTCCTGACAATCTTGAAGTCGCCTTTCCGGCCGCCTTCGGTCCACGTGCCGGTGATGAAGCGCTGATACACGCCGATGTTCTCCAGCTTGCCGTCGATCGTGTAGTGCACCGTCTTGCCCGCGGCGTCCTTGCCGTCGCCTTCGATGTGCACGCCCCACGTGGCGGGATCGAGCTCGGCCTTCTGCATCGCGACAGCCTTGGGTCCGGGATTGATGTTGCCGGTGATCGCCTTGCCGTCCCAGTTCATCTCGAGCACGACGTGCGTCCGATTGTCTTTCGTCGGCCCCCAGTCGCCGCTCCACGTCCCTTTCAACGGGTGTCCGAACTGCGCCAGCGCCGGCGCGGCAATCAGCAGCGCGACGAGCGCCGCTCTGGCCGTGGCGTAGCAGCCGACAACCCGCTTTCTGTCGTGAACCGGGTCATTTCGCCGCGACCGGGCGCAATCCCCCGATGAGAACGACTCAAGCAGGCCCGGCACGCGACCGATCGCGACTCGCATCGACGTTCCTCCTTGGGAAGCCTTACTGTATACCGACTGGAATTGATCTCCTATATCAAGTTACGATCGCGCGCCTCGTCCCGGGAGGGAAAACAACATGAAGCTCTGGTGGCGGATGAACCTTGCGATCGCCGGATTGGCCGGCGTGTGGCTGAGCGGTCTCGCGTTGGCGGCGCAGGGCCTGGCGGTGACGCCTGCCGCAGGAAAGAAGGCTGGAGAGGCGTTCAAGAACGTCACAACCAGCACGCTCAAGGAGCTGAGCGTCGACGATTTCGTGGCGAGCATGGGGCTCATTTCGGCCAACCTGGGGCTCGACTGCGCAGACTGTCATCCGAACGCCGGCACCGACAAGGCAGATTTCGTGATCGACACGCCGCGTAAAGTCACCACTCGCCGGATGGTGGAGATGGTGGCGGGCATCAATCGCACGAACTTCGCCGGAGTTCAACGGGTGACATGCTGGACGTGCCACCATGGCCGCATCACCCCCGCGACCACCATCTCGCTCGATGCGTGGTACGACGCGCCCAACATCGAGTTCGATGACGCCGTTCGGCAGGAGAACGGACAGCCGTCCGCTGACCAGATTCTCGACAAATACATCCAGGCGCTTGGCGGTGCCCAGCGGCTCGCCGGGCTCACCAGCTTCGTGGCGACGGGTAATGCGCTCGGCTACGGGGACCTGGGGGGCAACGCCGATTTCACCATGCTGGCGAAGACTCCGAATCAGCGCGCGACGCTGATCACGTACAAGGACACTCAGCGGCCCGCCAGCATCTGGGCGTTCGATGGCCGCACCGGCTGGATCAAGACGCCGCGGGGACTCCTGGGCGAGTACGAGTTGATCGGAAGCGAGTTGGACGGCGCCAGGCTGGAGGCGCAGTTGTCGTTTCCCGGACAGATCAAGCAGGCCCTCACCAACTGGCGCGGCCCCGCGACTCGAAGCATTGGCGATCGCGACTTTCTCATCCTTCAGGGCAGCGGCCCCAGAGGCTTTCTCGCCACGTTGTACTTCGACCCCGCATCCGGCCTGCTGTCGCGGATGGTGCGTTATGGCCCGTCGCCGATTGGCCGCATGCCGACGCAGATCGACTACGCCGATTATCGCGAAGTGGGCGGCATCAAGTTCCCGTTTGAAATCAAGTTCCTGTGGCTGGACGGACGGTACACCGCGAAGCTGAACAAGATAGAGACGAATGTCGCGATTGACGCGACGAAGTTCGGCAGACCGTCCGTGAAATAAATAATGGGCGAGGATTGGGGTCTCCTGAACGCGCGGTTCCGGCCCTTGCGCTGACGTTCGCGCTGCTGGCCGGATGCGGAGATCGACCGCGCGCCACGCGCGCCGACGCGGCCGACGCCGGCCGCGACCAGCCGTGGTTCATCGACGCCGCGCCGCAATCGGGCCTGATCTTCACGCACTTCAACGGCATGTCGGGCGACTTCTACTACCCGGAGATCATGCCGCCCGGCGTCGCGCTGTTCGATTACGACAACGACGGCGACCTGGACGTCTTCATCGTTCAAGGACGGATGCTGGGAGACAAGCCGCTCGGCGCCGCGATGTTTCCGCCGCGCGATCCCTCATCGCTGCGAGGTCGGCTGTTTCGGAACGATTTGGAGATTCACGCCGACGGAACGCGCACGCTCCACTTCACCGACGTGACAGAGCTCAGCGGCATCGACGCGCGCGGATACGGCATGGGGGCGGCCGTCGGTGATTTCGACAACGACGGCTGCGCCGATCTCTACGTCACCAATCTCGGGTCCAACCAGCTGTTCCGGAACAACTGTGACGGCACGTTCACCGACGTCACGAAGGCGAGCGGGACGGCCGGCTCCGGGTGGAGCGTGTCGGCGGCCTTCGTCGATTTCGATCGGGACGGACGGCTGGATCTGTTCGTGGGCCATTACCTCAACTACCGCGTCACCGAAAACATTCAGTGCTTCGGCATGGCGGGCGGGCCCGACTATTGCCCTCCGCACGTCTACACGGCGCAGCCGAGCCGCCTGTATCGCAACAACGGCAACGGCACGTTCACCGACGTGACGGCGGCGGCGGGCATGGCCGGCGAATTCGGCCCGGCGCTCGGCGTCGCGACCGCCGACTTCAACGGCGACGGATGGATCGACATCTACGTGGCGAACGATGGCCAGCCGAACCAGTTGTGGATCAACCAGCGCAACGGGACGTTCAAGAACACGGCGCTGCTGGCGGGTGCGGCGTTGAGCGCCGACGGCGAAGCGAAGTCGAGCATGGGCGTGGACGCCGGCGACTTCGACAACGACGGCGACGAAGATCTGTTCATCACCGAGCTCACCGGTCAGGGTGTCGATCTGTACGTCAACAACGGGTCGGGTGTCTTCGAGGAACAAAGCGCCCGCACCGGCCTTCGCCTCGCCAGCCTGCCGTCGACCGGCTTCGGCACGGCGTGGCTCGACGTCGACAACGACGGCTGGCTCGACCTGCTGACGGTCAACGGGGCGGTCACGCAGAACGTCGGCGCGGTCGCGCGGCACGAAACGTTTTCATTGCAGCAGCGAAAGCAGTTGTTTCGCAACACCGGTCAAGGTCGCTTCGAAGAGGTCACCGAACGCGCGGGCGCGGTCTTCCGGCAGGCGGACGTCAGTCGTGGCGCGGCGTTCGGAGACATCGACAACGACGGCGACATCGACGTCGTGGTCGGCACGGCCAGCGGTCCGTTGCGCCTGTTCGTCAACAACGTCGGCCAGCGGAAACATTGGATCGGCCTGAGGCTCGTCGGGCAGCAGACGCGCCGCGACATGCTCGGCGCCCGCGTGGCGATCGTCCGGTCGGATGGCGTGACGGTCTGGCGTCGCTCGAGATCCGATGGCAGCTATGCATCGGCGAACGATCCCCGCGTGCTCGCAGGTCTCGGCGACTCGTCGACGCCACCAACGGTCCGCGTGCTGTGGCCCGACGGCCGCGCCGAGGAGTGGCGCGGCGTCGCCATCGATCGCTACACGACGCTGCAGCAGGGCAGCGGAACCGCGACGGAGCGAGCCGGCCGATGAGCGGGCGTGCGATCGCCCTCCTCGCGCTGTCCCTCAGCTGCGGCGGCAGCCGCGAGCCCATGCCGCCCGAGCGGCATGCGTTGCGGCCGGTCGCGCTCCCCGATCTGTCTCGCGCATCCGAGTCGGTGGCGCGTCAGCTGCGCGACGCGCACGCGTCGCTGACGCGGACGCTCGCCGAGGTGAGCCGCACGGACGCCGAGCTCGGTCGCGCGTACGGGCAGATGGCCATGCTGTTGATGGCGGCCGAATACCGCGACGAAGCCGCAGCCTGCTTCCTCGATGCGCAGGGGCTCGCGCCGGGCGAGGTCCGCTGGCCGTACTACCTGGGTCACTTGTACAAAGCTCGAGGCGAGACCTTGAAATCGGCGGCGGCGTTCGAGCAGGCACTGAGACTGCAGCCCGACGATCCGCCGACGCTCGTCTGGCTCGCCAACGCATACCTGGATCAAGGCCGGCCGGAGGCCGCCGAGCCGCTGTTGAACAGAGTGCTCGCGCAGCAGCCGCGATCCGCTGTCGCGCTGTTCGGCCTGGGCCGCGCGGCCCTGGCGCGATCCGACTACCGGGGCGCGGTGCAGCATCTGGAGCAGGCGCTCTCGCTCGCTCCGCAGGCGGCGCTCATCCAATATCCGCTGGCGCTGGCGTATCGCGGCGCGGGCGACCTGGACAAAGCGGAAGCGCACATGCGGCAGCGCGGGCCAGGCGAGCTTCGCCCACCTGATCCGCTGATGCTGGAGCTCGATCGCCTGCTGGAGAGCGCCGTCGCCTACGAGGTTCGCGGCGCCAAGGCGCTGGACGATCGCGACTGGAAGGCGGCCGCGGCGTCTTTCCGTAAGGGCATCGAGCTCGCGCCGAACGAACCCTCTCTGCATCACAAGCTGGGCACGGCGTTGTTCATGAGCGGCGATGCCCGCGGCGCCTCCGAGCAATTCGAGGCCGCGTTGCGCCTGTCGCCGACCTTCGCCAAGGCTCACTACAGCCTTGGCGTGATCATGGGCGCCAGCGGCCGTCCTCGGGAGGCGATCCAACATTTATCGGCGGCGGTCCGCGACGACCCGACCTACGCCGAGGCGCGTCTCAGGCTCGGCGATGTCCTGCGTCGAAGCGGGAGAGCCGCGGAGTCGTTGCCGCTCTACGAACAGGCTGAGACACTCGACCCTCGCACTGCCGACGCTCCGCTCGGGTACGCCTTGGCGCTCGTCACGCTACGGCGGTATCAGGACGCGCGCGCCCGCCTGATCGCAGCGATGGACGGCCATCCCGATTACGCGGTGTTCGCCCACACGCTGGTCCGCCTGCTCGCCGCCGCTCCCGACGATCGTGTGCGCGATGGACGCGCCGCGATGACGCTCATGCAGCAGTTGCTCGCCAAGGAACCGCAAACCCCCGAGATCGACGAGATCATGGCGATGACGCTGGCCGAGCTCGGTCAGTATGGGGAAGCGATCACACGGCAGCGGGAGGCGATGGCTGCCGCCGAGCGCGCCGGCCGTCCGGATCGCGCGCGACAGATGGCCCCGAATCTTGCCTTGTACGAGCGTCATTTGCCCTGCCGCACGCCCTGGACCGATGAAGACGCGCTCATGCCCTGGTAGCGTGGCGATGCGTCGATTTCTGCTCGGCGCCGCGCTCGCCATCGTCCTGGTCACGGCGGTGGGATGCCGCGGCCGCGGCGTCACGTCGCGCGACGCACGCGAGAACGCGTACCGCGCCAACAATCTTGGCGTCGCGCTCCTCGAGCAGTTCAAGTACGACGAAGCGGCGGCCGCATTCCGCCGCGGGCTGGCCATCGATCCTTCGCTCGCCATCGCGCGCGTGAACCTCGGCCTCGCGTTGCTGTACGCCCAGGATCTCGCAGGCGCGGCGCGCGAAGCGTCCGAGGCGGCGCGGCTGCTCCCGTCGACGCCGCAGCCCCCCTACATGCTCGGCCTCATCGCGCGCGCGGAGAACCGTGACGCGGACGCGCTGCGGCTTTTCCTCAGCGTTCAGCAGATCGACCCCCACGACACCGGCACCAACACCAATCTCGGACAGATCTACCTGCAGCAGCGCCAGTACACGGAGGCCGTGGCCGTGTTGAGGCTCGCCGTGGCCGACGAGCCGTACAACCTGACAGCCGTTTACAACCTCGGTCTCGCGCTGACGCGGAGCGGGCGGACCGATGAGGGTCAGCGGATGCTCGAGCGATCGCAGGCGCTCCGCGCGACCGGTTATGCCGTGACGTTCGGCACCACATACCTGGAACAGGGACGCTACGCGGAAGCGATCCTGTCGACCGGCCTCGAGCCCGAGCTGGTGGATGACAGTATGCCGGACGCGACGTTCACTCCCGTCACGATTGGATCGGCGCCGCGCGCCGCCACGGGTCCGGCGTCGCCGTTTGGCCGCCGGTTCTCGGCCCGCGAGCTGACCCCGGCGGGCGCCAGCGCGCTGGCGGCCGGGCTCGGCGGCTGTGTGACCCTCATCGATGTCGATCGCGACGGAGACCTCGACCTCTTCGTCGCCGCGCCCGGGGGCCAGCGGCTCTTTCGCAACGACCGCGGCGAATGGACGGATGTGACGGCGGCGTCGGGTCTCGAGGACGTGTCGCCGGACGCCGTGCCGATTGGCTGCATCGCCGCCGACTACGACAACGACGGCGTATCCGATCTGTTCGTGCTGCGCTATGGAGCCAGCAGCCTGTATCGCAACGACGGGCGCGGCCGCTTCAGCGACGTGACCACTGCGGCGGGGCTGCCGCCCTATCCGTTCCTGCCGGGCGCCGCCGCACTGGTCGACGTCGATCACGATGGGGATCTCGACCTCGTCATCGCGGGCCTGGCCGATGTCGCGGCTACTCGCGAACGCGGTGGAGACGCCACGCTGCTGTTTCCAGGCGACTTCGAGCCGGCGCCGGTCCAGCTGCTGCGCAACAACGGAAACGGCACGTTCACCGACATCACGCGCAGCGCGCGCCTCGACCTCCGGACGCATGCGGTCGCCATCGCGCCGACCGATTTCGACAATCGCCGCGATGTCGACCTGCTGATCGTCAACGACGCCGCGCCGCCGATGCTGTTCAAGAACCTGCGTGATGGCACCTTTCGCGACGTGGCGCAGGAAGTCGGGCTGGCCGCCGCCCAAAGGCCGGGCGACACGATCGCGGCAATCGCCGTCGCCGACGTCAACAAGGACGGGTTCCCGGACGTCTTCTTCGCGCGCGCAAGCGGCGGCGTGTTCGCGCTGAGCGACGGCCGCGGCCGCTTCACGCTCATGCCGGCGCCCGACGGCGCGCGGTCGTCGGTCGCGTCGCAATTCATCGACTACGACAACGACGGCCTGCTGGATCTGCTGACGTGGTCATCGGAGGGACCGCGCGTGTTCCGCAATACCGGACGGCGCTGGAGCGATGTCACCGCAAGCGCCGTGCCCCTGCGCGGCGTCACAACGCCGGCCCGACGCTCGGCCGACATCCTGACGCTGCGCGGCGCCAGGGCGCTCGCGCTCGGCGA
>WNEY01000233.1_pt1 | contig 31400 bp, 36 predicted proteins | sample 5400531 | NCBI WGS metagenome assembly WNEY01 (sample SAMN13153338, study PRJNA577476) | soil metagenome | isolation source: 200 cm saprolite under Douglas fir tree site 1 | place: USA:California | collected 2015-04-18
ACTGTGATCGACAATAGCCGGGACTTCAATCTCACCGTCGACAACACCGCAGCAACGGCGGGCGGCGCGGATCCACGAATGGCGACGATCATTCAGCAGTCCGACCTCGACGGCCCGCGTGATGCCTACTCCAGAGATGCAATACCGCAAGTCACGGATCAACTCAACAGCAAGGCCCAGGGGTTGAAAGTGGTCCTGGTGGGCAAGGGTGTCCAGGCGACCGTGACATCTGATCACAAAGTCGGCGAGGAAGTTACAGGGTTCACCGTCACCGTCAAGGTGGCCGGCGATGCCGTGGCCTTCGACGAAAAAGTCGTGAAGCAAATGCTGAAAGGCGCGCTCGAGCGGAAGCTCTCGCAGGGATCGCAGCTAACCAGCAACCTGACGCTCACCTATGACCCGATCGATGCCACCACCGACGGTCACATCACGCTCAACGGCCACGCCTCCGGCTTCTACACCCCGGTGTTCCTGCAGACCGCCATCCGGGGACATCTCAAAGGGATGAGCCCCGCCAAGGCCCACGCCTTCCTCCAGTCGCTCCCGAACGTGGTCGACGCCCGCGTCACACAGTCCCCATACGGCCTTCCCTGGCTACCGTTCTTCAGCTCCCGCATCACGCTCAAGATCCAGGAGGTCTCCAACAACTCGACGACGCCTTGAGGATCCTGGCGATCGATCCAGGTACCGTCCGGCTCGGTCTCGCGCTCAGTGATCCATCCGGGACGATTGCCCAGCCTCTCAGCGTGCTCGCGCGCCGCTCCGAACCCGAGGACCTCAAAACGCTGGCCGAGCTGGTCGAGCGCCACGAGGTTGGCATGATCGTGATCGGCCTGCCGCGCTTGATGGATGGCCGCCTGGACGCTGCGGCGCAGCAGGCGCAAGCGTTTGGCGACCAGGTCGCACGAGCCACCGGGCGGCCGGTGGCATACTGGGACGAACGGCTGACGAGCGTGGCCGCCGAGCGCTACCTGATCGAACAGGGCAAACGGCGGAGCAAACGGCGGCAAGAGATCGACCGGATGGCCGCGACGTTATTGTTGCAGGGGTACCTGGACTACCGGGCTGGTCGGGCACCAGGAGGCTGAATGCCAGAGATTCCGGAAGCAAACGGGGAAGTCCAAACCATCGAGCTGGTCAACGAAAAGACCGGCGAAGAGGAAACCTATCTCGTCCACGACGTGGTGGAGATCGAAGGCGAAACCTACTACGTGCTCCAGGCCGAGGTCGACGAGGATCGCGTGCTCATCCTTCGTCGTGAGGGCGAGTCGCTGGTCACGCTCGACGATGAAGAACACGACCGGGTGGTCGAGCAGCTCGAGGAATTCGAGGAAGACGACGAGGTCGATGAAGACGGCGGCCCCGAGCGCTGACTGACCCGAAGCGACAGCCGATGACCACCCCAGCGCCCCGAAAGCGCAGCCGTGCACTCGGCTGCGGGCAGTGGTTTGTGGTGGTCCTCTTCCTGCTGCCGGCCGCGCTCGGCATCCCGGCGGTGATCGGGTACAACTGGGTCGACCATCAGTTGCACCAGCCGGCCAACCCCGGGAACTCCAAGGTGCGCTTTGTGGTGCCGCAGGGAGCCACCTTCCACGAAGTGGCCGATACCCTGCACCGCACCGGCCTGATCGACTCGGTGACGGTCTTCGACCTCTACGCCCGCTACAAGCACCTTGACCGCAACATCCAGGCGGGCGCCTACGAGCTGAGCCGCAACCTCAACATGATCCAGATCCTGACGGCCCTGCAGACCGCCATCCCCGACGAGATTTTCGTCACCATCCCCGAGGGATACACGATCAAGAAGACGGCGGAATTGCTCGACAAGGGCGGCGTGATCAAGGGCAGCGACTACACAACGCTGGCGGTGCAGGGAAAGTTCGGCTACGACTTCCTGAAGGACCTGCCGCCGGGCGCGTCGCTGGAAGGCTTTCTCTTCCCGGATACGTACCTGGTGCCTCGGGCGGGGACGGCCAAGGGCCTGATCACACTCCAGCTCGACAACTTCAAGCGCCTGTGGGACGACACCCGCCAGGGCCAGGCCGCCAAGCGGCAGCTCAACCCGCTCCAGGTGGTCACGATCGCCTCCCTGATCGAGCGGGAAGCCCGCTTCCAGGAGGATCGGCCCCTGGTCGCCAGCGTCATCTACAACCGGCTGGCCGCCGGCTGGCCGCTTCAGATCGATGCCACGGTCCTCTACGCCAAGGGCGTCTGGCAGTCGACGGTCACCATCGACGACCGCAAGATCAACTCGCCGTACAACACCTACTTACATACCGGCCTTCCCCCTGGACCTATCGCGAACCCTGGCATCGAAGCTATCGATGCCGCGCTCCAACCGGCGGACACCGGCTACTTCTTCTACCTCTCCGACCCCCAGGGTCACAACCACTACGCCAAGACCAACGAAGAGTTCGCCCGCCTCCTCAAGCAATACGGTCTTCAGTAAGGCCAGCTCCCGGCTGCTCCTGCTGGGCGGGGAGGACGACGCCGAGCTGGCCGTCAGCCTCTACAGTGCCGGGTTCACCGCAGCCGGCATTGACGCCAGCTGCGAGGCCCACACGGTGGCGCCACGTGACCTGCCGGCCGCCATTGCCAGGATGCGGGCTGATTCGAGCGTGGTGGGGGCGGCCGTGACCATGCCCCACACGGTCGCCGTGACGAAGCTGCTGGACGGTCTCGGCCCCGAAGCCAGCGTCGTCAAAGCGGTCAACACCATCAGCCATCGAGCCGGCGCGCTGGTCGGCTGGAACACCGACCGTCCGGCCTTCAGCCTGGCGCTCGAGGACGCCGGGTTCCAGGTCAAGGGAAAGGACGCCCTGGTGCTGGGTGCCGGCGGTGCCGCGAGGGCGTCGGTCGACGCCCTTCGGGCCGAGGCCGCGAAGATCTGGGTCTCGAGCCGCGACCTCGAGGAAGCGCGCGCCGTCTGCCGCGACTTAGAGATCAGCAACGGCGGCCCCGCGCCGCTGGGCTCGCTGTCCTTGCTGGTTCGGAAGGTCGACCTGGTCGTCAACGCCACCCCGGTCGGCAGCGACGGCGAAGCGGTGCCCTTTCCGGTCGAATGGATCACGCCATCGCAGTTCGTGTTCGATCTTATCTACCGGCCGCTGGTGACGCGCTTGGTCCAGGGCGCTCGAGATCAGGGAGCCCGTGCGATCAATGGGCTCACGATGCTGCTCTTCCAGGGGCTGGCCGCCTTCGAGATCTGGACCGACCAGCCGGCACCCGAAGAGGCCATGCGCGCCGCGCTCGAGCGCGCCGTGGTTGGGCGCCTCAGCCCGTGAGCCACCTGCTGTTTGCGCTCGGCTGGGCGGTCGTGGGTGGGGCGCTGGGGGTTGGCCTCAACTACCTGTCTCGCGGGCTGGCCCGGATCGAGGAAATCGAGTTCGATCAGTCCCAACTCGACACGCTCTTGATGCCCGGCCTGTCCGCGGTGCTCTTCTTCCTTTTTGCCTTCCAACTCGGCCTGCAGCGGCTGCTCTTCATCGACTCGGTCTTCGTCGTCATCCTGGTGCAGGTGCTGGCGTTCGACCTGAAGACTCGCTACATCCTCGACTTCGTCATGTATCCCAGCTGGGTGATCGCCTTCGCCCTTGCCTTCGTCACCCCGTGGACCGCGGCGTTGACCTGGCCGTGGCCCGACTGGCGGACGGCACCGGTGGCCGCCGCCCTTGCCGGCGGTGTGTTCTTGCTGCTCTACTTTGGCGGCCAGCTGATCTTCGGCGCCGAGGCGTTCGGCTTCGGCGACGTCAAACTCGCGGTCTTCATCGGGATGGCGACCGGGCTCTCGAACTTGCGCGTGGCCCACGCCTTGCTCTACGGCGTATTTCTGGGCGGGTTTGTCGCGATAATTCTGCTCATCACCCGGATCCGCAAAATGAAAGAGGCCGTCCCTTACGGACCGTTCCTTACCCTTGGGACCCTGCTGGTCCTCTACGCTCAATCGCCATGAACGCCCGCGACCTGCTTCCCGGCGAGCGCATCCTGGTCAGCTCCTGCCGCCACTGGGTCGTCCTGCTGCGTCCGATCGCCACGACCATCCTCGCCGCGATCGTTTTGCTGGTGGTCCTGACCCTGCTGCCGGTCGCCGGCGAGCTGCGCCTGTTCCTGATGCTGGGCGTGGCGCTGGCCGGCATCCTCACGATCAACCTTTATTACTGGGGCTGGCGGGCGCACGAGTACGTCCTCACCGACCAGCGCGTCATCCTCAACGAAGGCATCATTTCCAAGTTCTCGCGCTCGATCACGATCGATCGGATCCAGGACCTGACGACCTTCCAGGGACTGTGGGGCCGGACCTGGGGCTTCGGCGATATCGAGCTGGAGTCCGCCGGGCGGGAGGGCGGGGAGTTGCTGAGTACGGTGCCGCGCCCCCAGCAGCTTCGGAATGCCATCTTCGCCCAAATCGAAGCGCGGCGCCGGCCGGGCGGGTTGGAGACCCCGTAGGGTTCGCCAACCGAATTACGGGTAAAATCCACCGGGCATGGTCAACCCCAGTGATTTCAAGAACGGCATGACGATCGAGTGGGAGGGGGAGCTCTGGGTCGTGGTCGAGTTCCAGCAGGGGCAGAATGCTCGGGGCGACACCTTCTTTCGCACCAAGCTCCGCAATGTCCGAAGCGGCTCGATCATCGACCAGAAATTCCGGGACAAAGACCGCTTCGCCCGCGCCCGGATCGAGAAGGTTCCCATGCAGTACCTTTACAGCGACGGTGACCGGCACTTCTTCATGGACCTCGAAAGCTACGATCAGCTGCCACTCGGAGACGACCAGCTGGGCGATACCTTGAAGTACTTGAAAGAGAGCTCGTCACTGGATGTGCTCATGTACGACGGCCGCGCCCTCGGGGTCGAGCTGCCCACGACGGTCGAGCTGAAGGTGACGCAAACCTCACCCGGGTTCAAGGGTGACACGGCGGCCGGGGGTGGCAAACCGGCGACGGTGGAGACCGGGCTCACCCTCAACGTGCCCTTCTTCGTCAACGAAGGCGATGTGATCCGGGTGGATACCCGCACCGGCGCCTACGTGGAGCGGGTCTGAGGCATGCCTGACCGTCCCCTCGGTTCGGTCAAGGTGGCCAATGAGGTCATCGCCCACATCGCCTCGCTGACCGCCTGCCAGGTACAGGGCATCGTCGGCATGTATCCGGCCAAGGCGCGAGACGGCCACCGCGTGCTGCCGCCCGGCAGCTCGCACAAGGGTGTCCGGGTCGACCTCGGCAACGAGGCCCTGAACCTGGAGCTATTCGTGATCGTCGATCACTCCGCCCACGTCCCGACGGTGGCGGCGGAGGTGCAACGACAGGTGGCGGACGCCATCGATAAGATGCTCGGTCTCGAAGTGCGCCAGGTCAACGTATTCGTCGGGGACGTGAGGTTCCCGGAGGACTCGTAGCGATGGGACGGCGTCACCTGGCCCGCGAGCTCGCGCTCAAAGTGTTATTCGAGCTCGAGAGCGACGGTGGCGACGTCGAGCGATCCCTGAAGTACCACGTCGCCGAGTCGCGCGCCGATGCCGAGGTGGCGGACTTTGCCCGGGTGCTGGTCGAGGGGGTGCGCGACCATCAAGCCGAGATCGACGAGCAGCTGGCGGAGGCATCGCGCAACTGGGGTCTGGACCAGATGGCGAAGGTGGAACGGACCCTGTTGCGGATCGCGACCTTCGAGATCCGCTATCTGCCCAGCGTCCCGCTGAAGGCCGCCATCAACGAATCGATCGAGCTGGCCAAGACCTTCGGCGGCCCGGACTCCGGCAAGTTCGTGAATGGCATCCTCGGGCGGATCGCCGCCGATGCGGAGATTCGCCGGCCGCCCGCCGACCAGGCGGCGACCAGGGAGGCCTCATGAACCCCGACCCTACCCTCCCCCAGAGGGGGAGGGAATTGGACGACGTCGCGGCCATGGACTACGAGACTGCCGCCGCCGAGCTCGAACGGACGGTTGCATTGCTGGGCAAAGAACAGGAGGATCTCGCGGAGTCGGTGCGCACCTTCGAGCGCGGCCTGGCACTGGCGCGGCGATGCGCCCGGCTGCTCGACGATGCCGAGCGGCGGCTGAATGAGCTGGCTCCGGCGGTCGAGCGCACGGCCGGCCCGTGACGCTGCTTCAGAACCCGTACTTCGTCGTGCCTTTCATCGCCTGGGCGATTGCCCAGGCGAGCAAGGTGATCATCGACTCCGTCGTGCTGCACCGGCTCAGCGTGCGTCGGCTGGCCACCGCCGGCGGCATGCCGAGCTCGCATAGCGCCCTGGTGGTATCGCTGACGACCATCATTGGCCGGCTGCAGGGTGTCCAGTCACCGCTGTTTGCCGTTTGTTTGATCTTCAGTACCGTCGTGATGTACGACGCCACCGGCGTCCGGCGCGCCGCCGGGCAGCAGGCGATCATCATCAACCGGCTGCTCGACGACCTTTTCATTGCCCACCGCGGGATTCACCAGGAACGGCTGCGGGAGCTGCTTGGCCACACCCCGATCGAGGTGATCGCCGGCGCCTTGCTGGGGATCGTGATCGGGCTGGGCATCTGGCGATGATGGTGGCGCAACGTCGCCGCCTCGACCAGGCCCTGGTGGAGCGGGGCCTGGTGGCGTCGCGCGAACGCGCGCGGGCGATGGTTCGAGCCGGCCTGGTCCGGGTGGCGGGGGTCACGATGGGGGAGCCGGACCAGATGGTGACCGCCGAGCAGGCGATCGAGGTGGCGGGAACCTCGACCTATGTCAGTCGCGGTGGAGAAAAGCTGGCGGCGGCGCTCGACGCCTTCGCCATCGATCCCAGCGGCCGCACCGCCCTCGACGTCGGCGCGTCGACAGGCGGCTTCACCGACGTCCTGCTCCAGCGGGGGGCGGCGCGGGTGATCGCGGTTGACGTCGGCTACGGTCAGCTGGCGTGGAGCCTGCGCCAGGATCCCCGGGTGACCGTGATGGAGCGGGTCAACATCCGGCACCTGGATCAGCTGCCGGTGCCGGCCGACCTGGCCGTGATCGATGTCTCGTTTATCTCCTTGCGGCTGGTGTTGCCCCGGGTCCAGGAGCTCGTGAGCCCGCCGGGCGACGTGGTGGCGCTGGTCAAGCCGCAATTCGAAGTCGGCAAAGGCGCGGTGGGGAAGGGGGGTGTCGTGCGCGACCCGGAGCAGCATCGCGCGGTGGTCAGGGGGCTCAGCGAGTTCGCCGGCGAGATCGGCTACACGATTGCCGGCCAGATCCCCTCACCGATCGTGGGCGCCAAGGGGAATCAGGAATTTCTGCTTTATTTGAAGCCTCATGCCTGACGCCGTCGGCATCGTCTGCCATCCGCGGATCGACATCGGTGGCCCGCCGGTCATGGAAGCGCGCCGGCGGCTGGAAGCGCGCGGCTTTCGCGTCTGGACCTACTGCGCCACGGCGGAAGAACGTCCCGGCGCGCTGGCCGGCGACCTCAACGGCACCCGCTTGATCGTGAGTGTGGGTGGCGACGGCACCTTGCTATGGACCGCCCAGCAGGCGGCGGCCGCCCACATCCCCGTCCTCGGGGTCAACGCCGGTCGCCTCGGGTTCCTGACCCAGGTGCAGCTGGGCGACGAAGGGAAGGCGCTCGACCGCTGGGCCGCAGGCGACTTCAAGCTGCAACGCCGGGCGCTGCTCGAGGCGCGGGTTGGCGAGCGCGTCTTCCATGCGCTCAACGACGTCGTCGTGCACAAAGGCAGTGAGATCAACCTGATCCGAATCGAGTCCCTGGTAGATGACCAGCCGGCGGGCCAGTTCGACGCCGACGGCGTCATCGTGTCGACGCCGACGGGCTCGACGGGTTACGCGCTGTCCCTGGGCGGGCCGATCGTCCATCCCGACGTGCGGGCGATCACGTTCATGCCGTTGAACCCACACAGCCTCTTCAACCGTCCGATCGTCCTGCCCGAGCAGGCCCGCATCACACTCCGCTTGCCCAGCGCGTCCGCCATTTTGACCTGCGACGGGCAGCAGAATGCCGACCTTGCTCCCGGAGCGGAAGTGCGGATCGCCGCTCCCGGGCTGGCGGTCGAACTGGTGCAGTTCGACCGCGGTCCCAACTTCTTCGAGCTGCTGCGTCGGAAACTGCGCTGGGGCCTACCCCTTGTCGATGGGGACGAATGACCGGGTCCGCCCTCCATCGTGTCAGCCAGTTCTGGCGCCATGCGTCGGCGCGCGTTAGCGAGCAAGAGCGGCTCGCGGTTGAGCGCGTGCTGGGCCCGGCGCTCTGGCCATTGTTTGCGCGGCTGCCGGTAAACGATCAGCGACATGGGCTCGACGTACTCGAGACCGTGAGGCGGCTCGAGGTCCAACCCGACCAGCTGCTCCAACAGGCGGCCCTGCTGCACGACGTCGGCAAGGCCGGCGCCCGGTTCTCAGTGGTGGAGCGCAGCCTGACGGTCTTCCTGCGTGCCGCGTTGCCGGGCCTGCTCCAGGCCGTGCGGCGCGCGCGGCCCGGATTCGCGACCCGGCATGACATCTATATCGATCACGCGCGCATCGGCGCGGAACGGCTGCGGGCCGCCGGCGCACCCGATCTGGCCGACGTCGTCGCCGAGCACCATGACCGCGAGCCGCGATTGGAGGTAACGCGACGCTTGCAGCGAGCGGACCGACGCAATTGAGCCGAGAGGTCGCGCCCGAGCTCGAGCGTGACCCCATCTACCTGGTGCGCACGGCCGCCTTCGACGGACCGATCGAGCTGCTGCTGACCCTGGCCCAACGCGCCGAGGTCGACCTCGCGGCGATTCCGCTGGCCAGCCTGACCGATGACTACCTCCGCGCGATCGAGCACGAGCGACCGCCGCTCGACCGGCTGGCGGCGTTCCTTGTGATCGGCGCCCGGCTGGTCCAGCTCAAGGCCGCCGCCTTGATGCCGCAGGCGCAGGTGGGGGAGGAGGAAGACTTGCAGGCATGGGAAGACGCCATCAAGGGACGGCTGGAGGAGTACAAGCGGTTCAAGGAGCTCGCCGAGTCCTTGATGCGCCGCCATGCCAGCGGCCGGTTTACCTTCGCCGGTTTGCTCGAGCCCGACGTGATCCCGCAGGCCCGGGTGCAGGTGAGCCTCGACGCCCTGGCGAGCGCCTTCCAGCAGGTGCTCGACCGCTTGCCGCCGCCCGGACCGGTCACGGTCGAGATGGAACAGGTGTCGCTCGCCGACAAGCTCGACCAGCTCCGTCAGATGCTGGTCCACCAAGCACAGCTCAATTTCAGCGCCGTGTTCCGTCACGCGCGTACGCGCCTGGAGGCAGTCGTGAGCTTTCTCGCGCTCCTCGAGCTGATTAGAATCGGTGAGGCCCGTGTAGCGCAGGCTTCCGCGTTCGGCGAAATCAGTGTGCACAGAATGGAGAGGAAAGACGAAGCATGAGTTCAATGGTGGAGACCGCGACCCAGGTGCGTGACACGGCCGGCCTTACGGCCGCGCTCGAGGCGGTGCTCTTCACCTTGAACCGTCCGGTCACCGTTCTCGAGCTGCAAGATATCCTCCAATCGACGCTGCCGGACATCGAGGCGGCGGCGCTGAGTCTCGGCCAGGCGCTCACCGGTCGCGGGCTGTTTCTCCAGCGCCACCAGGATCAGCTCCAGCTGGTCACCGATCCGGCGCAGGCGGACGTCGTCCGTCGCGTCTTGCGTCCCGAATACCCGTCGCGACTCTCGCCGGCGGCCTACGAGACGCTCGCCATCATCGCCTACCGTCAGCCGCTCACCCGGGCCCGGATCGAAGAGATTCGTGGCGTCAACTGTGAGGCCGTGCTGGAGAGCCTCGAAGAAAAGGGGCTGATCGAGGAGACCGGCCGGCTCGATGCGCCGGGCACGCCGCGGCTCTTCGGCACCACGATGAAGTTTCTCCAGATCCTCGGACTCGGCAGCCTGGACGAGCTGCCACCGCCACCGCAATCCGCCTCAACCAGTTCCTAGCACGCGCCGGCGTGGCGGCCCGCCGAAAGGCCGACCGCTTGATCGCCTCGGGAACGGTTTCGGTGAACGGCATCCCGGCGATCGCCGGCCAGCAGGTGACGCCCGGCGTGGATACGGTCTTGGTCGACGGGCGACTAGTCGAGCCTGCGGGCGAATGGACCTACCTGATGATGAACAAACCGGTCGGCGTGCTGACCAGTGTGGGCGACGATCGTGGGCGCGCGACCGTGACCGATCGCCTGCCCGAGCGGTCCCCGCGCGTGTTCCCAGTGGGCCGCCTGGATCTCGACAGCCGGGGCCTGGTGTTGCTGACCGATGACGGCGAGCTCGCCGGGCGGTTGATGCACCCGCGCTACCATGTCGAAAAGGAATACCGCGTCGTGATCGCGGGCCGGCCAGGTGAGGATGCCTACCGGCGGCTTTCCGAGGGGATGGTTGTGCGAGGGGAGCGATTCCAACCGGCCGAGGCTCGGCTGCTCGAGAGCAGCCCGAACGAGACGCGACTGTCGATGGTCCTGCGTGAGGGTCGCAAGCGCGAGGTGCGCCGGCTCTGGCAGGCGCTCGGCCATCGCGTCCTCGATCTGCAGCGGGTTCGCATCGATGGACTCCAATTGGGCGACCTCCATGAGGGTGGCGTCCGGCCGCTCCACGCCGATGAGGTGGCGCAGCTCAGGGCCGCGGCAGGACTTTGATCATCGCTATCGACGGTCCGGCCGGATCCGGGAAGACCACAATCGGGCGGTTGGTTGCGGAAGCCTTGAAGTTTGCCCTGGTCGACACCGGGCTCTTCTATCGCGCTGTCACCGTCGAAGCCCGGCGCCGGGCCATCCCCATGGATGATGTCGCCGGCCTCACCCACATGCTCGAGCAGCTGCACCTCGAGGTCAACACCTCGCCGGCGAGCGATCGTCCCGGCCCGTTGCTGGCGATCGATGGACGGGATGTCAGCCTCGAGGCGCAAGATCCTGCGATCGCGGCGGACCTCTCGCATATTTCCCAGATTCCCGAGATCCGTCGCGCGCTCATCGAGCCGCAACGGCGCGCGGCGCGCGGCGACGCGGTGGTGCTGGGCCGCGACATCGGGACGGTGATCTTTCCGGAGGCCGACGTGAAATTCTTCTTCACAGCCCCAGCGGCCGAGCGGGTGGCGCGGCGCCGCCGCGAGTTGGACCGGGCGCGGGGCAGCGCGACGCCGGATGCCGTGCTCGAACAGGAAATCGACGCCCGCGACCGTGCCGACCAGGGGCGAGAAATTGCGCCGTTACGGCCGGCAACCGATGCTATAATCGTCGCGACTGAGGGTAAGTCGGTCGGTCAGGTCTTCGATGAGGTGATGGCCCGGCTTCCTAAGCACTGATCTTGAGCTATTCCTTCCTCACTGGTCTTGCACGGCTCCTCACCCGGCTGCTTCTGGGTTCAAAGTTCCACCTCGGCGGCACCTCGAATGTGCCCCGCTCCGGTCCGCTCTTGATCGTGTCGAACCACGTGGGCGCCGTCGATCCGGCGCTCATCGGCGGCTGGGCCCCGCGGCCGGTGTGGTTCATGGCCAAGGCGGAGCTCTTTCAGGGCGCGTGGGCCTGGCTGATGCGCGGCTATCATGCGTTTCCGGTGGTGCGCCATTCTCCGGATCGGACGGCGCTGCGCCGGGCGTTCGATTTACTGAAGCAAGAATCGGCGGTCGTCTTGTTCCCGGAGGGCCACCGGTCAGAGAATGCGCGCCTGCTGCGCGCGGAGCCGGGCGCTGGGTTCATTGCTCGCCGATCGGGCGCGCCGCTGGTGCCGATCGCCATCACCGGGACCCAGCACGTGCTCGGCCGGCACCAGAGGTTTCCCCGGCCCGCGGAGGTGTCGATGACCTTCGGCGAGCCGTTCCAGTTACCTGAGCGGAATCAGGACGGCAGCCCGATGGATCATCAGCAGAGCGCCGACTACCTGATGGCAAAGATCGCGGCGCTACTGCCGTTGGAGTACCAGGGGGAATACACGAGCGCGCCGATGCCAAAACAGGCGCAAGCATGAGGCTTTAGATTTGAAGAAGATTTACGTCCTCGACACCAACGTCCTCTTGCACGATCCCAATGCGATCTTCTCCTTCGAGGACAACGAGATCGTGATCCCGCTCACCGTGATCGAGGAGATCGATGGCCAGAAGCGGCGTCAGGATGAGGTCGGCCGGCACGCCCGCCTGATCGCCCATCATTTCGACGACCTTCGCGCCACGGGCAAGCTCTCCGAGGGCGTGGCGCTCAAGTACGGCGGCACCCTGCGTGTCGAGCTGACCCATGAGAACACCGAACATCTGCCGCACGACCTCGATCCGCACAAGGCCGACAACCAGGTGATCGCGCTCACGCTTCAGCTGAAGGCTGAGAGCGACGGCACACCGGTCATCCTCGTCAGCAAGGACATCAACGTTCGGGTCAAGGCCGACGCCCTCAACCTGCAGGCGCAGGATTACGAGACCGACAAGATGGTGCTCAACGAGGAAGACCTCTACGACGGGATGACGACACTAACGGTGTCGCCCGAAGACATCGAGACGTTCACCAAGACCAACACCTACCAGCCGTCGAACGGCCAGCTCTATTTCAACCAGTTCGTTCATTTCAAGTCCCAGAACGGAACCAAGTCGAGCGCCCTCGGCCGCTACGATGCCACCGCGGGCCATGTGGTGGCGTTGGGCCCCATCAAAAAAGAGATCTGGGGCATCCAGCCCAAAAACCTGGGGCAGCGGTTCGCCTTCGACATCCTGCTCGATGACCGGATCCCGTTTGTCACCTTGACCGGCCAGGCGGGCACCGGCAAGACGCTACTGGCGCTGGCGGCCGGCCTGAGCAAGGTCCTGGACCAACATCGCTATCGGCGGCTGCTCGTCACCCGGCCCGTCATCCCGATGGGCAAGGACGTGGGCTACCTGCCGGGGGACAAGGACGAAAAGCTACGTCCCTGGATGCAGCCCATCTACGACAACCTCGAATACCTGATGGGCTGCATCTACAAGGAACAGATGGCAGCCGATATGATCCGCCACATCCAGGACAAGGGCATCTTCGAGGCCGAAGCCCTCACCTACATCCGGGGACGGAGCATTCCGCAGCAGTTCATCATCGTCGACGAAGCCCAGAACCTTACCCCGCACGAGGTCAAGACCATCGTGTCCCGTGCCGGGGAGGGGACCAAGATCGTGCTGACCGGCGATCCCAACCAGATCGACCATCCTTACCTCGATTTCCGCAGCAACGGGCTCTGCTACGCGATCGAGAAGTTCAAGAACAATCCGTTGGCGGGGCATGTCACCTTAACCAAGGGACAACGGTCCGAGCTAGCGGAATTGGCCGCGAAACTCCTGTAGGCGGCGCGGCGGCCCGAGGGCCGCTGATTCTGCTGAGGTAAGTTAAGGTCTGATGGACCGAACGCTGGTCGCCCTTGATCTCGAGACCACGGGCCTCACACCGAGACTGGACCGGATCATCGAGGTCGGTGCCGTCCGCTTTCGTGGTGACGAGGTCCTGGCGACCTTCCAATCGCTGGTCCGGCCGGAGGTCGCAATTCCGCGAGCGGTCCAGGAGCTCACGGGGATCCGAGACGCCGACGTGGCGGCCGCGCCACCCCCGGAGGAAATCCTCGCCCAGTTGATCGACTTCGTCGGTGACAGCGGTGTGGTCGCGCACAGTGGCAACTTCGACCTGTCCTTCCTGGTTGACCCGGAGGGCGGCCCGGGCTATGAGCTTTTCGACACGCTCGACCTCGCCCGGATCATGCTGCCGATGGCGCCCAGTCACAGCCTGCCGCACCTCTCGCGCCAGCTCGGATTGAGCCATCGCCATCCACACCGCGCGCTCTCCGACGCCGACGCGGCGCGACAGCTCTTCCACCACCTGTGGCGCTATGCCCGCGGCTTTCCCAGTGACCTCCTCGGGCGGATGCTCGAGCTGGCCGAAGGATGGCCGCATCCATTGCACCATTTTCTCCGCGATGCCCATGCGGGCGGTGCGAGTGGTGAGGAGAGTCTCCCGCGCCGGCCTGCGGCGCAGGTTCGGACGACGAACGGGAGCGCCCCCACCACGGATCCGAAGGCGATTTCTGCCCTGCTCGGACCCGATGGGCCGATGGCTCAGCTGCTCGAGGACTACGAGCTTCGCGAATCACAGCTACAGATGTCGCTCGCCGTGGCACAGCTCTACGCGCGCGGCGGCCGTCTGTTGGTAGAAGCTGGTCCCGGCACGGGAAAGTCGCTCGCCTACCTGGTTCCGGCCGTCCATCACGCGGTCGCGAGCGGTGAGCGGGTGGTGATTGCCACCAACACCATCACGCTGCAGGAGCAGCTGTTCTCCAAGGACATCCCCTTCATGCGCAGCTGGCTGCCGTTCGACTTCAAAGCCTCACTGCTCAAGGGCCGTGCCAACTATGTGAGTCTGCGGCGCTGGAACCGGTACCTCAACGCCCCCAGCCGGCGCGCCGATGGAACCTGGTTCGACGAGGAGCTGACCTTCAAGTTGCGGATGCTCGTTTGGCTGGCGCAGACGCACAACGGAGACCGCGCCGAGATCAAGCTCAACGGGTTCGAGGAACTCTTCTGGCTGCGGGCGGCCTCCACGCCCGATGATTGCCTGGCCGCCCACTGCGAGAACTACAAGACCCAGCGGTGCTTCTACTGGAACAGCCGCCGGGCGGCGCAGGACGCGGATGTGATCGTGACCAACCACGCGCTGCTGCTGGCCGACGCGCTGGCCGGCGGCTCGGTGTTGCCGCCGCACGAGCACCTGGTCGTGGATGAGGCCCACCAGCTCGAAGAGACCGCGGTCGACGCGCTGACGGTCCGGGTGGGGGAGGAAGAGCTACTGGAAAGCATCGACGGCACCATCACCTGGTTTAAGGCCGCGGTCGGACCGCCCGACGAAGCCGTGCGGACAACGGCCGCTGACTGCCGCCAGGCGGTGACCGACTTCTTCCGCGAGGCCAGGGCGATCATCCGGGCGCGGCAGCCGGAGGTCCCCGTGCGGCCGTCGCGCGACGAACCGGTCATCCTTGACGCGATCAGCCGCAGCCTCTCGGACGTCTCGCAGCTGGTGGCACTCGCCAGCGGGGTGGCCGCGCAGGCGGGCGCGCTGCGCGTCGCGCTCGACGGTGCCGGCGCGCGCCTGCCGCTGGAGGCCAGCCCCTATGCCGAACGCGAGCTCGACTTGTTCAAGGCGCAGCTGCACGGCCGCGCCGATCTCGTCGTCCAGGCGTTGCTGCGGCCGCGCCCCGACCGGCTGTACTGGGTCGGCACGGAACGGCGCTCGGGGCGGCCGGTGCTGCACGGGGCGCCAACCGCCGCCGGCCGGGAGCTGCAGGCGCGAGCCTTCCAGGGCAAGGAGACGGTGGTTTTCACCTCCGCGACACTGGCCGTGGCCGATTCCTTTGCCTACTTCAAGCGCGGGGTCGGCCTCGAGGCGCTCGCGACGCACGAGATGGTGCTCGCCTCGCCCTTCGACTATCTCTCGCAGGCGCTGCTCTGCCTGCCCACCGACTTGCGCGATCTCACGGATCCGGCCTTCCTCGACCAGGTCACCGACGTCGTGGGCGAGATCGCCGAGGCGATCGGCGGACGGACGCTGGTGCTCTTCACCTCGCATCAGCAGCTCCGCGATGTAGCCGACCGGTTGCGGACGCGCAGCGCGCGCAGCGGTCTCACGGTGCTGGCCCAGAACCTCGATGGCACGCGGCGGCAGCTACTGGCCCAGTTCCAGGAGCGTCCGCGCAGCATCCTGCTGGGCAGCAGCAGCTTCTGGGAGGGAATCGACGTGCCCGGCGATGCGCTGTCGTGCGTGGTGATCGTGCGCCTGCCGTTTCGAGTTCCGAGCGACCCGTTGCAGCTGGCGCGCAGCGCCTCGCTTGCCGATCCGTTCGGTCAACTGGCGCTGCCCGAGGCGGTGCTGCGGCTGAAGCAGGGCTTCGGCCGGTTGATCCGCCGGCAGACCGATCGCGGCGCTGTGGTCCTGATGGATCACCGGATCGCGAACCGGACCTATGGGGCTGCGTTCCTCGATGCGTTGCCGCGAGCCGCCGTGCACCTCGGGTCGTCGGCGGAAATGGCGCCGGCCATCGTCCAGTGGCTGGCGCGCGGCGGTGGCGTCCGCCTGCCGGCGCCGGTTCCGGCATGACGGACGATGGTCGCCTATCGGTCGCCCTGGCGCAAATCGATCCGGCGCTGGGGGACCGTGGCCGCAACCTCGAGCGACACCGCCAGTGGGTCGAGCAGGCCGCCGAAACAGGCGCGAGCTTGCTGGTCTTTCCCGAGCTCAGCCTGACGGGCTACTTTCTCAAAGACCTGGTGCCGGACAGCGCCATCCAGCTCGACAGCAAAGAAATGCGCGACCTGGCCGCACTTTCGACCAAACTCGACGTGGTCCTGGGCGCGGTGATCGAGTCGCCCGATCACCGCTACTTCAACGCCAGCCTGTACTTTTCCCGGGGCGAGCTCCTGCACGTGCACCGCAAGGTCTATTTGCCAACCTACGGCATGTTCGACGAGCAGCGGTACTTTGCGCCGGGTGATCGTTTCCGCAGTTTCGCGACGCCGTTCGGTCGCGCGGGGATGCTGGTATGCGAAGACATCTGGCACCTCAGCAGCGCCTACATCCTGAGCCTGGAAGGCGTGGACATGATCATCTGCCCGTCGTCCAGCCCCGGTCGTGGTATCACGACCGACGAGCGGTTGGGAACGGCGGAGTCGTACGCGCTCGTGTGCCGAACCTACGCCCAGTTCCTGACGACCTTCTTCCTCTACTGCAATCGCGTCGGTTTCGAGGACGGGGCCAACTTCTGGGGCGGCTCGATGGTGATCGGGCCCAACGGCGACATCATCGCGCAGCATCAGGACGCCGACGAGGCGCTGGTGCTCGCCACCCTCGACCTCGCCGACGTCCGCCGCGAGCGGCTGGCCAACCCGTTACTGCGTGACGAGCGGCTCGAGCTGACCATCAACGAGCTGCGCAGGGTCTCGCATGAGCGCACCCGCAAGCCTTACTGAACCGGTCTTCCCGCCGCTTCAGATCAACCCGGAGTTGGTCCGAGGGATCCTGGTCGGTTTCATCAAGAACGAGGTGCGGAAGGTTGGCTTCGAACGCGTCGTGCTAAACCTGAGTGGCGGCGTCGACTCCAGCCTTGTCGCCTTCCTTGCGACTGAGGCGCTCGGCAAGGACAATTTGATGGCGCTGATCCTGCCATACAAAGACAGCGATCCGAAAAGCCGGTCGGATGCGCTGGAGGTGGTTGCCCAGCTCGGAATCCGTCATCTCGAGATCGACATAACCCCGCAGATCGATGCGTACCTCGCGCGCTTTCCCGAGGCCGACCAGGTGCGGCGCGGCAACAAAATGGCCCGCGAGCGGATGACGATCGCATACGACCAGTCGGTAGCCTGGCGGGCGCTCGTGATCGGGACCAGCAACAAGACGGAGCTGCTGCTCGGCTATGGCACGATCTACGGGGACATGGCCAGCGCGATCAACCCGATCGGCGACCTGTACAAGACACAGGTCTGGCAGCTGGCCGACGCCCTGGGAGTCCCAACGGCCATCGTGCAGAAGGCTCCATCGGCGGACCTCTGGACCGGGCAGTCCGACGAGACGGAGCTCGGTTTTCAGTACCGGATGATCGATCAGCTGCTCTACTACCTCGTCGAGCGCCGGTACACGGAGGAGGAACTGAAGCGGCAGGGATTCGACGAGGCATTCATCACCGAGATCATGCGACGGGTTCGTGAGAACCAGTACAAACGGCGCCTGCCGGTGATCGCCAAGCTGTCGTCGCGCACGATTGATCGCGATTTCCGCTATCCCCGCGATTGGGGACGCTAAGACGGATCGCGGCTGAGATTGGGAACGCTCTACCTGGTCGCCACACCGATCGGCAACCTCGACGACATCACGCTGCGCGCCCTTCATGTGCTGGAGTCGGTTCCGCTGATCGCGGCCGAAGATACCCGCCACACGGTGAAGTTGCTGACCCACTTTGGCTTGCGCAAGCCGCTGGTCAGCTTGCACGCGAAGAACGAGGCACGCCAGCTGCAATCGATTCTCGGGCGCCTGGCGCAGCACGACCTGGCCCTGGTCTCTGATGCCGGGACTCCGGCCCTCTCCGACCCCGGGGTGCGCCTGGTGAGCGCCGCCGTCGCCGCCGGCTACCCGGTGGTGCCGATCCCGGGACCGTCGGCGGTGCTCGCGGCGCTGATCAGCTCCGGCCTTCCCACCAACCAGTTCACCTTTCTCGGCTTTTTGCCGCGCAAGCGCGGCGAGCTGGAGCGGACGCTGCGAGACGCGGCCGACGCGAAACGGACCTTCGTCTTCTTCGAATCGCCCCATCGCATACTCAAGACATTGGATATAATGGCGTCCGCCCTCGGCCCACGCTCGCTGGTCGTGGCGCGGGAGATCACCAAGCTCCACGAAGAATTCCTACGTGGGACAGCGGCAACGCTCCTCGAGCACTTCTCAAAGGTCCCGCCCCGCGGCGAGCTGACGGTCGTTGTTGCCGGCAGCGATTGGAAACCGCGAGATGAGTAAGTTCTACGTCACCACCGCCATCGTCTATCCCAACGCGGCGCCGCACCTGGGCTTCATCTACGAACTGGTGGGCACCGACGTCCTGGCACGCCACCACCGGATGATCGGCGATGACACGTTCTTCCTGACCGGCACGGACGAGCATTCGCAAAACGTCCGGCGCCGCGCCGAGGAAGAAGGCGTGTCGACCGAGGAATTTACGGCCCGCATGGCCCAGCTCTATCGCGACATCGAGGCCCGCTTCGGCATCGCCTACGACCGCTTCATCCGGACCGAAGACGCCGACCACGTGCGCGGCGTCCAGGCGTTCATCGCGAAGATGCAGGAGAAAGGGGATATCTACAAAGGCCACTACGAAGGGTGGTACTGCGTCTCCTGTGAATCCTTCAAGCAGGACGCCGACCTCAAGGATGGATACTGCCTGATCCATCCGACGGTCAAGGCCCAGTGGCTGAAGGAGGAGAACTACTTCTTCAGGCTGTCGAGCTACCAGGACCGCCTGCAGCAGCACATCGACAAGCACCCCGATTTCATCCAGCCGGAGACGCGCCGCAACGAAGTCCTCGGATGGCTGCGCGCCGGTCTACAGGATTTCAGCATCTCGCGCTCGACCATCAGGTGGGGCATCCCCTTCCCGGGCGACCCCAAGCACGTCGTGTATGTCTGGGGCGACGCCCTCGTGAACTACGTCACGGGGGTCGGCTACGGCACCGATGAGGCGATGTTCAAGCGCTGGTGGCCCGCCGACCTGCATGTGATCGGCAAGGACATCACACGCTTCCATTGCCTCTACTGGCCGGCGATGTTGATGTCGGCGGGGGTGGCGGTGCCCAGGCGGGTGTACGCGCATGGGTTCCTGACGGTGCGCGGCGAGAAGATGAGCAAGAGTGTGGGCAACGTCATCGACCCCCTCGAAGCCGCCGATCGCTTCGGTGCCGATGCCGTTCGTTACCTGCTCTTGCGCGAGCTTCCCTTCGATCGGGACGGCGACATCAGCTGGGAGACGATGGTCGATCGCTTCAATGCAGACCTGGCCAATGATCTGGGCAACTTCGTCTACCGCACGCTCTCCATGCTGCAGCGCTACTTCGACGGCAAGGTGCCGGCGCCCGACGGCGACGAGGCGCCGCTGGACAGGCAACTGCGCACGGCGCTCGAGCGGGCCGTCAAAGGCCAGGAGAAGCACCTCAAGGCGCTGGACTTCGCGGGCGCCCTCGAGCTGACCTGGGAGGCGATCAACCGTGGCAACAAATACATCGAGGAGACGGCACCCTGGGTGCTCGCCAAGCAGTCGGATCAGCGCAAGCGATTGCAAACCGTGATGTACAACCTGGTCGAAGCGATCCGGCTGACCAGCTACCTGATCGCGCCGTTCCTGCCCGAGACGGCCGGCAAAGTCGCCGCCCAGATCAAGGCGGACCCAAAGGCGCCCTGGGCCACGGCCCGGGAGTGGGGGAGGCTGGCGCCACGAACGCAGACCTCGCTGGGCGGCGTGCTCTTTCCTCGGATCGAGAAGCCGGAGCCGGTCGCCTGATCGATTCGCACGCCCACCTTCTGTATCTGCGCGATTCGCTGACCCCGGAGCAGGCCCTCGAGGAGGCGCGGGCAGCGGGCGTCGAAGCGGTGATCAACATCGGCGACGATGCCTCCGACAACCGGCGGGGCCTGGAGCTGGCGGAGCGCCTTCCCGGCCTGCGAACGACCATCGGCCGGCATCCACACTCGGCGGGTGAGGCCATTAGCGCTAGTGAGCGGCGCGAGCTGCGAGAGCTGGCCAGCCACCAGAGCGTGGTCGCCGTCGGCGAGATCGGCCTCGACTACCACTTCACCGATTACCACAGGGTGCCGAAACGCGAGCAGCAGGCGGTCTTCCGTCACATGCTCGGCCTGGCACAGGAGCTCGAGAAGCCGGTGGTGCTGCATACGCGCGACGCCTTCCCCGACCTGCTCGCCATCCTCGACGAATTCCCAGGCACAAGCGGCGTCTTTCACTGCTTCAGCGGCAACTCCGCCTTCGCCGCGGAGGCGCTGGCCCGCGGCTTCTACATCTCGTTCGCCGCGACCGTCACCTATCCCACGGCCCACGGCGTCGTCGGCGCGGCCAGTATCATCCCGCTGGACCACATGCTGGTGGAGACGGATTCGCCCTTCCTTCCTCCGCAGAGCCGTCGCGGGCAGCCGAATGCCCCGCGCTACATCGTGGAGACGGTCGAGCGGATCGCGACGTTACGAGGCACCAGCGCCAGCGAGATCGCGAAGGCAACCCGGCAGAACGCCATCGACCTGTTTCGGTTGAACCACGCCGGCTAAAAAACGTCCGCTCGACCTGTCAGATCCATCGGTCATTCGCGGCGTTGCCCGGCGCTTCGGGGTCCGTTACTTGCGCCGCTGGGGACAGAATTTCCTGGCGGACCGACCGCAACTCGAGCGGCTGGTCGACGCCCTGCAGGTCGAACCCGAGGATCGCATCGTCGAGGTCGGGCCGGGACTGGGGGCATTGACGGTTGAGCTCGCGGAGCGCGGACGGGCCCTCGTGGGGGTGGAGATCGATCCCGCGGCCGTCAAAGCGCTCGCGCTCAGCCTGCGCCATCGGTCCAACGTCCGGATCGTCGAGGGCAGCATCTTGCGGACCGCGGTCGGCGAGCTGTTGCCGGCGCCCTACCGGGTCATCGGCAATATTCCCTACAACCTGACGGGGGCGCTCTTCGTCCACCTGCTGGAACAGCCGACGCCACCCGCCCGCATCGACCTGCTGGTGCAGCAGGAGGTCGCGGAGCGGCTGGTGGCGCCGCCTGGCGGCTGGAGCATGGCGACGCTGGGAGTCCGGGTCTACGGCACGCCGGAGCTGGTGCTTCGCGTCCCACGGACCGCGTTTCTGCCCCAGCCCAAGGTCGACTCGGCGCTGGTTCGCATCATCCCGGATGCGGAGCCGGCCTTGCCGCGCTCGGACTTACCGTCCTTCTTCGACTTCGTCACACCTTTCTTCCAGGCCCGTCGCAAACAGCTTCCATTCGTGCTCGGGCGAAAACTAGGCATCAGTGGGGCGGAGGCTCGCACCCGCCTCGGCGTTATAGGCATCGACCCGGCGCGTCGGGCTGAGACCTTGACGCTCGAGGAATGGAGGCGACTTTTCGAGAATGCGCGCGCCAATTGACAACTAGCTACGATTTAGGCGCCTTGAAGGGACCAGACGAGGTCGGCGTGGACCCGCGCGAGATCATCCTTCCTCGTCCGGGGTTTCAGACGGTGCTCGCCAACCGCGATTTCCGGCTGATCTGGTCGGCACAGGTTGCCTCGCAGCTCGCCGACAAGTTCTTGATGTTCGCGTTGCTGATCCTGACCTACAGCATCAGTCACGCCAGCACGCACGGCGCGGCGCTCTTCCTCGCCTACACCTTTCCGTCGGTCTTCCTCAGCCCCTTCGCCGGGGTGTACGCCGACCGGCACGACAAGAAACGATTGATGTTCTTCACCAACGCGATCCGCGGCGGCTTGATCCTGCTCATCCCACTCAGCCAGGTCACCCCCTACTTCGAGCATGTCACCTGGCACCTCTTCGTCATCATCTTTCTCTTTGCTGCGGTCGGCCAGATCTTCGCCCCGGCCGAGGCGGCGTCCATTCCCTTCATCGTCGGCGCCGAGGAGCTGATGACCGCCACCTCGATGTTCACCAGCACGGTGATCGTCACCCTGCTCGTTGCGGTGCCGCTCTCGACGCTTGCCGTCCGATTCCTGGGCACAGACTCGCCGTACTGGATCGCCGCCGCGCTCTTTCTGGCCGCCGCCTGGCTGATCTACCTTGTCAGGACGAACCTGCACGCCCGCACCCACGAGACGATCGCCAAGCAGACCGACATCCTTTATGAGCTGCGCGAAGGCATTGCCTACATCGCGGCCCGGCCGTTGGTCCGCTTCGCGGTGGTGCAGTTGAGCTTGACGATTGCGGTGATCTTCTCGGTCTTCGTGCTCGCGCCCAGTTACATGAGCACGGTGCTGCGCCTGCAGGTCACCGACGTCTACCTCTTTCTGGCGCCGGCCGTGATCGGCATGCTGGGCGCGGCATTTTATCTTGGCCAGTATGGTCAGCACTACCGTCGCAGCCGGCTGTTGATCGGCGGCCTGCTCTCGGCAGGGCTCACCCTCATGCTGCTCGCGGTCGTGCCCTACCTGCTCGAACAAGTGAACGCGACCGCGTTGCTGGTCTGGTTCCCGGTGGTTTTCGGGTTCATCGGCGGGGTCGAATTCGGCATGCTCTTCATTCCCGCCTTCACCGTCCTCCAGGAAAAGACCGAGGCCGAACTGCGCGGCCGCATCTTCGGCGCCATGTTCACCGTGGTCAATGCCGCCGTTGCCATCCCGATCTTGGTGGCGGGCGGCCTTGCCGACCTCTTCGGGGTCACCCGGGTCATCTTCGGGATGGGCGCCCTGCTGATGGGCAGCGGTGTCATCTCGGCAGTCGCCGGCCGCCGCAGCCCGCTGGTGCCGCCGGCGCTCTCGACCAACGGCAAAGCGCCGGTATAGCCGCTTAGCGACGATATAATCCCTGCTTACGCGGGCGCATAGCTCAGTTGGTACGAGCGCTTCCATGACAAGGAAGAGGTCACAGGTTCGACTCCTGTTGCGCCCACCACACCCGGTTCCGTCGTGGGCCGGTCGGCCCAGAGGAGGAGCTAAATGGCCAATACCGCCGCAAGCACGATTCGAATCGAGCGCACGTTCCCCACATCGGACGAGGACGTGTGGCGCCTGTGGACCACCCGTGAAGGGATCGAGTCATGGTGGGCACCGGACGGCTTCAAGGTCGACGTTAGCAAGCTTGATCTGCGGCCAGGCGGTGAACTGGTCTACACGATGACGGCGACGGCCCCAGAACAGGTCTCGTTCATGAAAGGCGCCGGCATGCCGCTCACCACGGAAGCGCGGAAAACCTTCACCGAGATCGTGCCACCACGGCGTATTGCGTACCAGTCACTCGTCGACTTCGTTCCCGTTGTCGCGCCATACCTTCGACTCACCGTGGTTGACCTTAGTCCGATCGGCGACGGCGTGCGAGTGGTCATGACGATGGAGCCAATGCACGACGAGGTCTGGACGCAGCGGCTGGTCATGGGCCGCGGAAACGAGCTCGACAACCTTGCCAAGGTCACCGAACGCCAACGCGGCAGGTGACAGTCCTGGCGCTGCAGCCCGTTATACCGGCATGCCTTCTCGGGCTACCCGCTTTCGGCGCTGGCTGGCACAGCTGCTGGACTACGTCCTGTTGCACGGTCCCAGGCTCCCCTAAACCCGCTACCGTCTAAGGGTGGCTGTCGAGACCGGCGCCCTCTCCCTGGCGGACGTGCAAGGCGCCGCGGACCGCATTGCGCCCTATGTTCTGAAGACGCCGACCCTTTCGGGTGAGTCGCTCGCGGGGCCGGACGTCTGGCTGAAGGCCGAGAACCTGCAGCGGACCGGCTCGTTCAAAGTACGGGGCGCCGTCAATGCCGTTCTGCAGCTGACCCCCGAGCAGCGCCGCCGGGGCGTGATCACACTCTCGGCCGGGAACCACGGGCAGGCGCTCGCCTATGCCGCGCAGGCCTTTCAGATTCCGTGTGTGGTCGTCATTCGGGAGGACGCGCAGCTGACCAAGCTCCAGGCGATCCGGCGATACGGCGCGGAGATCGTGCTGGTGCCGTTGGCGGAGTGGCAGCAGCGGCTCGAGCTGGAACAGCAGCGACGCGATCTCTATCTCGTGCATCCCTTCGATGATCCCGCGGTCGCCGCCGGACAAGGCACCGTGGGCCTCGAAATCCTGGACGCGCTACCCGACTTGCGCACAGTAATCGTCCCCGTCGGTGGCGGCGGGCTGATCGCCGGCATCGCGGTGGCGATCAAAGCGCAGCGGCCGAACCTCAGGATCATCGGTGTGGAGCCGGAGGGGGCTCCGGTAGTCAGCGAGAGCCTGGCCGCCGGGCATCCGGTCGCGCCCTCTCGTCTGGACTCGATCGCGGACGGGCTGGGGGCGCCCTACACCCGTGCCTTCAACCTCAGCCTGATCCAGCGCTTCGTCGACCAGATGCGCACCGTCTCCGATGACGCGATCATCGAGGCGCTCAAGGCCGTCGCGCAGCAGGTGAGCCTGGTCGTCGAGCCGGCCGGGGCGGCCGCGGTGGCCGCGTTGCTGGCCGATGCGGAGATCGAGCGCCCGGTGGCCGCCGTCCTCAGTGGCGGCAACGTCGATATGGATCGGCTGGGGTCGTGGCTGACTCGCTGAAAAAAGAAATCCCCGGGGGCGGCCCGGGGATTGAGCGAAGGGCTATCGAATGTGCTAACGCGACGAGGCCCCCCTCCTTACGGGGTTCGGCGCATGCCATAATTTCGCTCGACCATGGCCATCGCTCCGGATAGCGACACCGCTGCCGCCGTCGTTATCTTCGAGAACGATCCGCACCAGGCGATCGCCTACCAGGAGCTGTTTACCGGCGCCGGTTACCTCGCCCAGACCGCGCTTCCGAACCAGGACGTGCAGCAACTCTGCGAGCGCCTCAAACCCCAGGTGATCCTCTTCGACATGGCGATCTGGGAAGCCGACACCGCATACGTCTTCGGTGTGCTCAACGGCGCGCTCGGTTTTGAGCGACCCCTGATCATCGCGCTGGCCACGCTGCCGCACCAGGCGCGCCGGGCAAAGCGATTCGGTGCCGACAGTGTCTGGATCCGGGGCGTCGATGACGCCGCCGGTCTTCCCCAACTCGCCGACGATCTTCTTCAGCAGCGCCGCGAAGGGAAACTCAAGCCGCGCGTGCCGTCCACGCCGCTCTAGCGCAACAAAAGCGCCTGCAGAAGGCACACTTCTTTACAAGACCTCATCGCCCCGTTGATCGCCGTGACAATTTTCCCCCACTTATCCTCTCGCCGGTCGAAGAATGTGGATAAGCAGCGCCGATACTTGACACGCTTCAAGCGGCGAGCATAATCAATAACGCGTCAGGGGAGACGGTCCCGGCAGGGACCGCGATAGTTTGGAGGACAGATTGATCGCTCACGGTTTCAAGCAAATCGCTCCGGTCAAGATCTGCGCCCGCCCAGGGTGCGAGGCCGCGGTCAAGAAGACAACGGCCAAGTACTGCAGCATTCGCTGCTGTGCCATGGACCCGGTCCGGCAAGAGCGTCTTCGACGCCAGGCCCGGCGCGCGCCGATCGTTCCCCTGGCGCACCAACTCTCGATCATGTTCCAGGTCCACCCCGACATGGAGGCGTCGCTCGACGAGCGAACGCTGGGCCGGGACGATATCCCGGCCGGTCTCCAGCGACTCCGCGCTGTTTAAGCGCTCACCAAGTCCCTTCGTATAATCGGCTGACCATTTTGCGCGGACAGCCATGAGCGAAGACCTCGAGACCCTGCGCCATTCGACGGCGCATGTCATGGCGGCGGCGGTCCTCGATCTCTTTCCCGGCACGGTGATCGGAATCGGGCCGGCCACCGACGAGGGCTTCTACTACGACTTCGCCTTCCAGGATCGCTTGCTCCCTGAGGCGCTGCCCAAGATCGAGGCGCGCATGCACGAGATCGTCAAGGCCGCGACACCCTTCGTCAAAGAAGAGGTGCCTCGGGCCGAAGCCGTCGCCTTGTTCGAGCGCTTGCACCAGCCACTCAAGGTCGAGCTGATCGAAGAGAAGGTCACGGAGCCCACGGCGCGCCTCTACCGGACCGGTGACTTCGTCGACCTCTGCCTGGGGCCACACGTGGCGAACGCCGGCAAACTGGGCGCCTTCCGCCTGCTCTCGATTGCCGGCGCCTACTGGAAGGGGAGCGAGAAGAACCAGCAGCTAACTCGGATCTACGGTACGGCGTTTCCGACACAGGCCGAGCTGGACGCCCACCTCAAGATGCTGGAGGAGGCGGCCAAGCGCGACCATCGCAAGCTGGGCAAGGAGCTCGACCTCTTCCTGGTCGACGAGATGGTCGGTCGTGGCCTGCCGTTGCTGACCCCGAAGGGGGCGGCCATTCGCCACCAGATGGAGGAGTTCATCCTTCGGCTCGAACGCCGCCAGGGATACGAGCACGTCAAGACCCCCGACATCGCGCGCCTCGAGCTCTATAAGGTCAGCGGCCACCTCGAGCGCTACCACGACTCGATGTATGCGCCCTCCGAGATGGAGGACGAGGAATGGCAGCTGCGGCCGATGAACTGTCCTCACCACATCCGCGTCTTTCAGCGCAAGCCGTCGAGCTTTCGCGATCTGCCAGTGCGGATCGCCGAGCTGGGGACGGTCTATCGCTACGAGAAATCGGGCGAGGTCTCCGGCTTGATCCGGGTCCGGGCGTTCACCATCAACGACGCCCATATCTTCTGCCGGCCGGACCAGTTGAACGTGGAGTTCGAGCGCGTGATCCAGCTCATCCTCGAGGTCTACCGCGTCTTCGGCATCAAGGATTTCTATTTCCGCCTATCGCTGCGCGATGAGGTCAGCAACAAATGGATGGGCGACCCGGCGATCTGGCAACGCGCCCAGGATGCCGCACGGGAGGCGCTGCGCGCCTCAGGGCATCCGTTCGTCGAGGCGCCGGGCGAGGCCGCCTTCTACGGACCGAAGCTCGATGTGCAGATCAAGGACGCCATCGGCCGCGAGTTCAGCCTCTCGACCAACCAGATCGACTTTCTGCTGCCGGAGCGTTTCGGGCTCGAGTACGTGACATCCGAGCAGACGATGGCGCGGCCGGTGATGCTGCACCGGGCGCCGATCGGATCGATGGAGCGCTTCATGGCCTACCTGATCGAGCACTACGGCGGCGCCTTCCCCGTCTGGCTGGCTCCGGTACAGGTCGTCTTCATCCCGATCGCGGACCGGCACCTGGAGGCCGTCACCAAGCTCGCCGAGCGCTTTCGCGATCGAGATCTGCGGGTCGAGGTCGACGGCAAGGCGGAGCGGATGCAGGCGAAGATCCGCAACGCCCAACTCCAGAAGGTCCCCTACATGGCCGTGGTCGGCGACAAGGAGCTGGAGGGCGGGACGCTCAACATCCGCCGGCGTGAAGGCGGTGACCAGGTTTCCCTCCCGACGGACCAGTTCCTGGCGCAGCTCGAGGACGAATCGCGGTTACCGCTGTAAGCGTCCCCACCCTGACCCTCCACCGCGAGCGGGGGAGGGAATCATGACGTGGTATACTCCCGCGTGCCAAGAGAGGCTGTCCGACTCTCACCTCCAGGCCGCGCCAAAGAGGTAAAGGGGACGAAGATAGCCCTGAGGCTATCTTTTTTTATGTTCGAAGGAGGCTTGATCCACGGCATTTAGGGAACTTCGCATCAACGACCAGATCCGCGCCGCTGAAGTCCGCGTTATCGACGATCGCAATGAGCAGTTGGGTGTCCTTCCCATCGACCGCGCCAAGGCGCTGGCGGTGGAGCGGGAGATGGACCTGGTGGAAGTCGCGCCCCAGGCGCAGCCACCGGTGGCTCGGATCATGGACTACGGCAAATTCAAATTCGAAAGCATCAAGAAAGAGAAAGATGGGCGCCGCAAGCACAACGTCATCAAGGTCAAAGAAATGAAACTCCGTCCCAAGATCGGCGAGCATGACTTCCAGACGAAGTTTCATGCCGTCAAGTCGTTCCTCGAAGAGGGCGACAAGGTCAAGCTGACGATCATGTTCCGCGGCCGCGAGATGGTGCACCAGGACATCGGCAAGAAGCTGCTGGACCGGATGGCGCTCGAACTGAAGACCATCAGCACGGTGGAGCGGATGCCGCTGCTCGAGGGCCGGAACATGATCATGATCCTGGCCCCCGCGGGCGCCGCGGCTCCGCCGGCTACGCCCAACACGCCGGCGCCGGCCCAACCCCCGGCGCGAGCCCAGGCACCCAAGAGTTAAAGGAGCGACCGATGCCTAAACTACGTACCCATCGCGCGTCGGCCAAGCGGTTCCGGATGACCAAGACCGGGAAGATCGTGCGCCCGCACGCGCAAAAGAGTCACTTGCTGGGCCATAAGAGCCCTCGGCGCAAGCGCCAGTACAGCAAGCTGCTGGTGCTGACCGGTAAGGATGCTCGGCGTCTGCGGCGGGCGGCGCCGTACATGAAGGACAAGGACTGAGATGCCACGTATAAAGCGCAGCGTCCCAGCCCGCAAGCGCCACAAGAAGATCCTCAACCTGGCCAAGGGCTTTCGGATGACGCACCGGACGCTCTTCCGGCCGGCGAACGAGGCCCTGCTCCACGCGCTCGAGTACGCCTATCGCGACCGTCGGGCCCGCAAGCGTGATATGCGCAAGCTCTGGATCGCCAGGATCAATGCCGCCTCGCGCAGCCAGGGCATGCCCTACAACCAGTTCATGCACGGGCTCAAGGTGGCCGGCGTCAACATCAATCGGAAGATGCTCGCCGACCTCGCGGTTCGTGACGCCCAGTCCTTCAGTGAGTTGGTCGCGGTCGCCAAGGGTGGGCCCAAGTCGTAACATGGCGAACAACATGCGACGCGTACAACGCTTCATCTTTATTGGGCCGGCCCGGGGCCGGCACGAGCTGAGCTAGCGCCACTCAGCTCTCGCCTCCCGCAAACCGGCCGCCTCCGAGATCGATGAAAAGGGCGCGTCTGGAGGTTTGATCGGATGAAGCAAAGCGTCGTCGACGAACTCGAGCAGCTCAGATCGAGCGCGCGCGAACGCGTGGAGGCTGCCACCGACCACAAGTCGCTCGAAGACCTGCGCGTGGGCCTGCTGGGGAAGAAGGGCGAACTCACCGCCATCTTGAGGCAGCTCGGGAGTCTACCGACCGATGAGCGGGCCGCTGCCGGGGCCCAGGCGAATCAGCTCAAGGAAGAGATTTTCGGCTGGATCTCGGAGCGCCAGGCTGCGCTGGAAGCAAAACGCCACACGGCGCTGGGTGATACCGAGTGGGTCGACATGAGCTTCGTGCCCAACCCGGTCCGCCGCGGTCACCTGCATCCCCTGACGCTGATTTTGCGGGAGGTCAAGGCCATCTTCTCGCGGCTCGGCTACGAGGTGGCGCTCGGCCCCCAGGTGGAGGATGAGTTCCACAACTTCGAGGCCCTCAACATCCCAGCGGACCATCCCGCCCGGGACACCATGGACAGCTTCTATGTCGACGCGGACCAGCTGCTGCTGCGCACCCACACCTCACCAGTCCAGATCCGCTACATGCAGAGCCACAAGCCGCCCATCCGGATCATCGCCCCCGGCGCCGTCTACCGGCGCGATGCGACCGACCCCTCGCACGGGTCGCAGTTCTACCAATTCGAGGGCCTCGTGGTGGACAACGATATCCGCCTCTCGGACTTGAAGGGGACGATCGAGTATTTCGCGCGCTCGCTTTTCGGTCCCGACCGGCGCATTCGAATTGTCGGTGACCATTTCCCGTTCACCGAACCGAGCATTGGCGCGGCGGTCTCCTGTGGCCTCTGCGACGGCGCCGGCTGCCGAAGCTGCAAGGGCGGCTGGTTGGAAATCCTGGGCGCCGGCATGGTTCACCCGCAGGTGCTGCGCAACGGTGGCATCGACCCGGAACACTATTCCGGTTTCGCCTTCGGCGCCGGGTTGGACCGGCTGGCAATGCTCAAATACAACGTCTCCGACCTCCGCCTGTTCCTCGAGAACGACGTGCGCTTTCTCCGGCAGTTCTAGGGCACCATGCTGATTTCTCTGAACTGGCTCAAGGAGTACGTCGAGATCGCGGTTGATGTCAACACCCTGGCCGATCGGCTGACGCTGGCCGGCAACGAGGTCGAGCGCATTCTGGAGCAGGAGGTCGACGTCGAGAACGTGGTGGTTGCCGAAGTCCAGGGCCTGCGGCCACTCCCGGGGTCGACCAAGAACCAGCTCGCCACCGTGACCACGGGGCGGGTGGCCACCGAGGTCGTCACCGGCGCCTGGAATCTCAAGGTCGGCGACCGTGTGCCGTACGCGTTGCCCGGCTCGAGACTGAGGGACCGGCGGATCGACACCAAGACATTCCTTGGCGTCCAATCCGCGGGCATGCTATGTTCCGCCATCGAGCTCGGTCTTGGGGAGGATGCGGCGGGCATCATGATCCTCGACCCGTCGGCGCCGTTGGGGGCGGATCTTCGCACGCTCTATCCGCGCGACACCATCCTCGAACTCGAGATCAAGTCGAACCGCCCCGATCTCCTCTGTCACCTGGGGATCGCCCGGGAGGTCGGCGCGATCTTCAACCTGCTGCTGCGTCCGCCGGGCGTCCCGAAAGTCCGGCCGGCCAATGCCCAGGAGCTGGTTCGCATTGACGCACCCGACGGATGCCGACGGTTCAACGGGCGGTTGATAACCGGCGTCAGTGTCGCCGCGTCGCCCGCCTGGATGCAGGCCCGGTTGCGCGCCGCCGGCGTCCGGCCGATCAGCAACATCGTCGACATCACCAACTACGTGATGCTCGAAAGTGGGCAGCCGATGCACGCTTTCGACTACCGGCGCCTCACGGATGGCCGCATCGTGGTTCGCCGTGCGCGTGACGGTGAGGAAATCGCGTGCCTCGACGGCAAGACGCGTCGGCTGACGCCCACCGACATGGTCGTCGCCGACACGCAGCGGGCGCAGGGGATCGCCGGCATCATCGGTGGCGCCGATAGCGCCGTCGACCAAGGGACGACCGACATCTTCCTGGAGGCCGCGACCTGGGAGCCGCGCTCGATCCGGCGGACGGCGCGGCGGCTCGGCCTGCGGACCGAGGCCTCGTCACGATTCGAAAAAGGATTGAGCCCCGAGCTCAGCCGGCCGGCAATCGAGCGGGCAGTGGCGCTGGTCGCGGAGTTGGCGGGCGGGACGGCGACCAGGTCGACGGACGTATATCCGGGTCCACTGAAGCTGACCACGATCGAAGTGGACGCCGATCGGATCGATCGGGTGCTGGGGGTCACGGTCGAGCTCGGCGAGGCGGCCAGCATCCTGGAGCGCCTCGGTTTCACGGTGGAGCGCAAGGATCGTCGGCTGCGCGCGCGGCCGC
>WNEY01000799.1_pt1 | contig 31356 bp, 26 predicted proteins | sample 5400531 | NCBI WGS metagenome assembly WNEY01 (sample SAMN13153338, study PRJNA577476) | soil metagenome | isolation source: 200 cm saprolite under Douglas fir tree site 1 | place: USA:California | collected 2015-04-18
GTCAAGTCCGCGCTGCATCGCGGGCGGGGCAAGCTCATCGAGCCAAAGGATCTGGGTGAAGCTCCGCCCAAACCACAAATACTCGATGCCTTCTGCGCCGCGTTCAACGCCGGCGATCTCGATCGGCTCATCTCGCTCCTGCTCGACACGGCCGAAATCGAGGTCGTGCGGGTTCACACGGAGTACGGGCCCGAGGCGGCGCGGCGCGGCGTCTTCCAGGGCATGCTCTTTGGCACCCGGCGGCTCGCGGATCCGGCGCGGCTCGACGGCCTCGATCCTACGTTCTTCCGCAACGTGCTGCCGCAGGTCCCGCGCGTCGAGCCGCGGCTGCACCGCGGCGAGTGGCTCCTGGTCCACTGGTATGCGCACAGCGACGGCGACGCGGTGCGCGCCATCAGCCGTGTGGAGACCGACGACGATCGGCTCACGCGCGTGAGGAACTACTTCTACACGCCCGACGTCCTGGCGGAGATCTGCGCCGAGCTCCAGGTGCCGTTCCGCAGCAACGGCTACCGGTACTGGAAGCCGTCGCGCGAGGAGGCGTGAGCGCATGCGCACCCTCGTGGCCGTGACGCTCGGCTGGACGAGTCTCACGCTCGCGGCGCCGGCCGGCGCCGTCGAGCGCGGTTACGCGCCCGTGAACGGGCTCGAGCTCTATTACGAGATCCACGGCAATCCGGCGAAGGACGGCGTCCCGCTCGTGCTGCTCCACGGCGGCGGCTCCACCATCGAGACCTCGTTCGGCAAGCTCATCCCGCTCGCCTCGAAGGCGCGACAGGTGATCGCGTTCGAGCAGCAGGGACACGGCCACACCGCGGACGTGGACCGCCCCTTCTCCTTCGAGCAATCCGCCGAGGACGCCGTCGCGCTGCTCCGGCACCTGCACGTCGCGAAGGCCGACTTCCTCGGCTACAGCAACGGCGGTCACATCGCGCTGCAGATCGCGCTCGCGCATCCCGAGGTCGTTCGCTCGCTCGTCCTCGAGTCGGTCATGTTCAGCCGCGACGGCGCCGACCCGCGATTCTGGCAGTCGTTCGGTCACGCGAAGCTCGACGACATGCCGCTCGACCTGAGGAAGGCGTACCTCGCGACCGCGCCGCATCCCGAGCAGTTGCCCTCCTTCTTCGCCAAGAGCGTGCAGCGGATGCGCGAGTTCAAGGGCTGGACGCCTGCGCAGCTCCAGACCATCCGGCCGCCCACACTTCTATAGTGGGCGATCGCGACATCGTGCGTGCCGAGCATGCCGTGCAGATGCAGCACCTGCTCCCCGACGCGCGGCTCGCGGTGCTTCCCGCGACGGACCATCTCACCATGCCGGACCGCGCGGCGGATGTGGCGCCGATGCTCGACGAGTTCCTGCTCCGCGGTGTGAACGCGAGCCGAGACTCCCGCCGTTAACGACGCCGCGCCTCGACCGGGACAATCGGGCTACTTGTCCGCGCCGCCGGCGATCTTCGCGCGCGCGTTCAGCTCCGCGACAGCGCTTCGCCCGCCGACCGGACCACCGATCGGAGCCACGAATGCGCCGCGTCGCTGTCCAGGCGCGAAGAGTCGCGTAGATGGGCCCGCTTCGTTCCTGTCCCCCCGCGGTGGTATGGGGAGATGACGGAAGCACGGTCATCCTGGCCACCTCCTGAATGGAACGTCGCGGGCGGTTCTCGGTAGCGCGTTGTCACCAAGAAGCCTCACGGGGAGAACACATGAAACGGACACTTGGGACTGCCTTCGCAGTACTTGCGGCCTTTGCGCTCCTGACGACCGCGCCGCCATCGTACGCGGATGAGCTCTCGATCGAGGTGCTTTCCGGCCGGGCCGACATGGTCGCAGGTGGCGACGCGCTCGTGCGCATCGACGTGAAGAAAAAGGAAAAGACGATCCCGCTGAGTCAGGTGACGATCACGCTGAACGGCGTCGACGTCAGCTCGCAGTTCCTCCCCGACGAGGCGGCGCGCACGCTCACGGGCCTGGTCACGGGCTTGCGCGTGGGCGAAAACCGGATCGCGGTGGATTCCAACCGCAAGGGCCGAGGCCGCCCGGACGAAGAGATCGCGATCGTCAACCACCCGATCGAGGGGCCCATTTTCTCCGGGCAGCACGAGAAGCCCTTCGCCTGCGCAACGCAGCAGTTCAACCTGCCGGCCGGCCTTGGCAACCTGGGCGCCGCCCTCGACGCGAACTGCTCGATCAACCGGCGCGCCGATTACCTCTATAAATCGACCAGCAATACGGGGAACAGCTTCACCCGTTGGCCGGTGGGGGCGACGGCTTACCCGGCCGATCTGGCATTTACGACGACGACCCTCGGCAAGCGGGTGCCTTACATCGTTCGCATGGAGACGGGCACGGTCAACCGCGCCATCTACCAGATCACCATCTTGCACGACCCGCTCGCCGAGCCGACCCCCAACTGGCATACCCAGCCGCAGAACTGGAACAAGCGGCTCATCTACACCTTTGGCGGTGGTTGTATCGGCGGCTGGTACCGACAGGGCGCCTCCACTGGCGGCGTGACCGACAACTTCATGTTGTCCAACGGCTACGCGCTCGCCTCGTCTACGCTCAACGTGTTCGGCAACAACTGCAACGACCTCACTGCTGCCGAGACGATGATGATGGTGAAGGAACGGTTCATCGAAGCTTACGGCCCGCCCGCCCACACGCAGGGCTGGGGTTGCTCGGGCGGCTCCTATGCGCAGCACCAGATCAGCGACAACTATCCCGGTCTGCTCGACGGCATCATTCCGGGCTGCTCGTTCCCCGAGGTCGGCTTCGCCACGATCAATTTCATCACCGACGCGTGGCTGCTCGACAACTACTTCAAGTCGCGTCAAACGGCGATGGGTTGGAGCGACGAGCAGAAGCGTCAAGTCACGGGGTTCATGAATTACGACACGGCGCCCAACGTCGCGATCGGCGCGCACCGCATCGACCCGAAGCCGGGCTCGACGAGCTGCAACGCAGTGCCGGTCGCCCAGCGCTACGACCCGGCGACCAATCCGACCGGCGTCCGCTGCACCGTCTACGACCATACGGTGAACGTGTACGGCAAGGACCCGGTCACCGGCTTCGCCCGGCGGCCGCTCGACAACGTCGGCATCCAGTACGGCCTCAAGCTGGTCGACAACGGCGACATCTCGGTCGAACAATTCCTCGATCTCAACGAGCGAATCGGCGGCTTCGACCGCGACGCGACCATCGTCCCGCAGCGCACCAGAGCGGACCTGCTCGCGGCTCGCGCTGCCTACCAGACCGGACGGTTGACGAACGGCGGTGGCGGGCTGTCGGAAATACCGATCATCGACTACCGCGCCTATAACGATCTGTTTCCAGGCGGCGACATTCACGTCCGGTATCACTCCTTCTCGATGCGCAAGCGCCTGGAGAAGGCAAACGGGCGCAGCGACAACCAGGTCATGGTGGTGGAGGACAACCGCTTTGGTCTCTACGAGAATGCAAGCCCGCTGCTGCAGCGCATGATCGTGACGATGGACCGGTGGATTACCGCCATCAAGGTGGATCAAGGCCGCGAACCGCAGATCGACAAGGTGGTGCGCAACAAGCCGGCGGACCTGCAGGAGGGCTGCAACACACGCGACGCGAGCCCGACGTTCATTGCGGAGCCGCAGACGCGCGACCCTTCGACGACCTGTCATCAGCTGTACCCGTCGAACTCGTTCCCGCGCGAGATCGCCGGTGCGGACGTCGCCGCCGACATCATCAAGTGCCAGACCAAGCCGCTACGCCAGTCCGATTACGCCGTCAGCTTCACGCCGACGCAGTGGGCGCGCTTGCAGGCGGTCTTCGCGTCCGGCGTGTGCGACTGGTCGAAGCCCGGCTTCGAACAGCAGGATCCGATCGGCACCTGGATTGTCATCGAGTAGGTTCATGCCTAACCCGATTCACACGGCAGGGTGGACCCGCCTGGGACGGGCGGCGCACTCTCGGCAGCGCGCCGCCGTTCGCGCTCCTGCGCTTCCTGCACGCGCTCGCGCAGCAGCACGAACACCTCGCGCGCGCGAGCCTTGCGCAGCGAGAACGCCATCTGCGCCAAGCTGCGCTTGCCGAACACGGTGACGTAGTCGACGCCCAGCGCGAGATGGAGAACGAAGCCGATCGTGAACGGCACCGCGAATGCCAACGCGACTACGAAGCCCGCGGGAGTGCCGCCGCGCATGAGGGCGACCGTCACGCCCGGCGTGCTGGACAGGAGCGCCATCGCCATCCAGAGCACCAGGCTCGAGGCGCGGCGCCGCCGGTCGAGCGTGACCAGCAGCACTTCGTCGAACAGCACGCGCCTGCGAGTGCCGATGTAGCCTTCAATCTCGTCGATCTCCACCGCGCCATCCGTCAGGTAGACGCGGGTGCGCGAGACGAGGCTCGCGGTGGTGCCGAGCAGCTTTCGCGCCACGATCACCTCCGGAATGCCCCGGCCATGGAGAGCGGTAATACGATCCCCATGAGAGTCACCACGGCGCCGAGCAGGAGCGAAAGGATGGAGCCCGGAAGGCCGCCTTCGTCGCCATTCTTGCGGTCCTGCGAGATCCCGCGCACGGCGGCCACCAGCGCAGCGGGACCGATGACGATTCCCAGCGGCCACACGAAGATTCCACCCACCGAGAGGTACAATCCCAGCGTGCGCCAGCTGCGGAAGGTGGTGCGCGCGCTCTCCAGGGCGCCTTCGGCGCGGAGGCGATCGAAGCAGGCGGCGCAAAGCACCTTCCCGTCGCTCTCCACCCTGCACAGGCTGCAGATGAAGGCGCCACAGCGCTCGCAGGCGGCGACCGCGGCATTGCGGGCGTGGCGCGCGCACTGCGCGGACGTGCCGCCGTCGAGGTCGCGAGGTGCGGCGCGAGGCGACTCTGGCGGATCGAAGAGCGCGGCCTGGAACTCGAGCGCGCAGTTGCCGCAGTACACCGCGCCTTCCTTGAGCACGATGCGCGGCAATGGCTCCCAGCAGCGCGGGCAACCGGGCTCGCGGTACGCTCGCGCGGCCGTCTTCACGGCCTCGCGTTCACCACGATGGTCTTGCCGATGCGGTCGTGCAGCGTGCGGCGGTTCGTGGTGAACACCATCAGCACGTCGACGAGGCCGAGGACGTAGGTGACGCTCATCACCTGCCGCGAGATGGCCCGCGCCCATGCCTGGCCGGCCGAGAGATCGCTTCCGTTGGCATTGACCACTTTGGTGCCCACCGCCTTCTTGCCCAGCGTCTGGCCGCCAAAGTACTGCAGCATGAGCCCCTCGTAGGCGACGTAGGCCAGCGCGGGCAGGAGGATGCGGGGAACGAAATTGTCGAACATGCCAGGCGCGGCGTATTTCACGGCCAAGAAGGCGTAGACCGGCAGAAAGACCAGGCCGTCGATGAACGCGCCGCCGAAGCGGCGGCTGGCGCTCGCTAGGTCCGCGCCGACCGCCCCTGACTTGAGATCGCGGATCTGCTCCTCCTTGCAGGCGGCGTCGTAGGGACGGCCGTCCAGCTCGACGACGCAGTCGGTGCAGAAGGGAATGCCGCAGCGCGCGCACCGCACCAGCCCGGACACGACGTCGGCATGGTTCGGGCAGCTCTGGATCGCTTTTGAAGTGAGGGCCATGCGAAAGTCCTATCAGGCCGCCCGACTCAGGTCGATTCCTCGGGCCCGGCGCACAGCGCCGCAACTCCGCGCACCAGGTTCTCCCCGGAAAGGTGCGGATCTTCTACACCGAGCCGCACCCGGTAGTGCTCGCCCACCTCCTCGAACAGCTCGTAGCGGGCGCGCTCCGAGAGGTGGGGCGCGCGCAGGCAGAGTGCGAAGAGCAGCTCGCGCTCCTCGATGCCGAGGCGGTGATCGACGAGGCGCTTCACCCGCGGAGTGCGCAGGCTGTTGAAGCGGCGCGCGCCCAGCGCCTCGATGCGTGGGACGGCGGGCTGCTCTTCGCCGACCACCAGCGTGTCGGCGGCGCGATCGCCGAGGCGGCGGTGCTGGGAGTCGAGCAGCGCCGCGAGCATGCCGACGCCGCCCAGCGGCAGGACGTCGACGAGCCGCACCACGTTGCGCACCAGCGACTGCGCGACGTCTACCGGCAGGCCGCGCCCGTCGACCACGCGGATGCGCAGGATGCGCTTCCCCGGCGACTGGCCGTTCCAGCGCACCTCGAAGAAGACGTGGTAGCCCCACAGCACCAGAAAGCCCGCGGTGGCGACGAACATCGCCCTCACTGCCTCGGGGAGGATCGCTCCCACCGTCGAGATCAGGCCCGTCGCACCGGCGATGATGGCCGAATCGAGCAGAAAGGCCGCGAACCTTCGCCCCAGGCCCGCAGGGACCAGCTCGATGAGCACGTGCTCGGGGCTGTGCACGAGCCGGCGGAGCTTCATCGGCCGCGTCCCGTTCGACCCGCAAACAGCCAGCCGCACATCGCCGCGAACAGCCCGCAGGCCACCGCGATCTTGACCGCGTACGGCACCGATCGCGCCGACATCTGCGAGAAGGAGCCCTCGATCAGGCCAGCGAACACCAGCAGCACCGCGCACGCGGAAAGCATGCGGAAGACCGCGGGGAAGCTCTCGCGGAGCGCCGCGGGGCGGCCGCGTTCGCCCGGCATGAGCAGCGCCCGTCCTGCGAGGAGGCCCGCCGCTCCGGCGAAGACGATGGACGGCAATTCCAGCGCGCCGTGCGGCCCCACCCAGGCGACGAAGAAGGTGCCGGCTCCGTCGAGCAGGTATTGCGCCGACACCGCGCCGAGCACGACGCCGTTGTAGAAGAGCAGCAAGAAGCCGCCCGCGAAGGTCAGCGCGCCCAGCGCGAAAGTGAGGAACGACACCTGGATGTTGTGCGTGTAGAGGTAGGAGCCGAACTCGGTCGCCTTGCTCAGGCTGTCGACGCGCTCCTTGCCGGACTCGATCTGCGCCACGCGATCCGACGGACGCTCGGTGAGGAGCTCGCGCGGCAGCAGCGCTTCCGCCTGCGCCGGGTTCACCACCACCGCCGCGAATCCCACCGCCGCGCCGAGCAGGAGCGCCGCCGCCGCGAGAAGCACCCAGCGCTGCTCGCGCCGGAAGGTGGTGGGGACGTCGCGCAGGAAGAAGCCTTTCCAATCGACGCGCGCCGAGGCGCGGCCGCGATAGACGAAACGGTAGGCGCGCCCGACCAGCTGGTTCACGTTGCCGAGGAGCTGCGGGTTGGCGGTGAGCGCGCGCGCCTGGTTCAGGTCGGCGCAGGCGCTGCGGTAGAGGAGGAGCAGTTCCTGCAGGCGCGCGCGGCCGAGCTGTGACTCGGGCGCGTCCTGCACCTCGTCGAGCAGCGCCTCGAGGCGCTTCCAGCGCGGCCCCCGCTCGGCGATGAAGCGCTCGAGGTCGGTCACAAGAGCTGCCTCCGCTTCACTTCCAGGTACGCGTTCACCGCCGCCGCGCCGCTGTCCTCCGGCACGGTCTCCGCCACCAGCGCGCCGAGCTGGCGCAGCTCGCGCACCAGCCGCACCCGATCCTGCACCAGCTCGGTGGCGACCAGCGTGCGGCAGAGCCCGGCGCGGTCCGCAGGCAAGGCTTCGGCCAAGGCCTCCTGCGGCGCGTCCTTGAGCACCAGGACCATGGGCAGGTGGCGCGGCATCAGCATGCGGACCGCCGCGAGCAGGGTCCCGTGGTCGCCGCGCTCGGGCAGGACGGTCAGGATCAGGACCAGCGTGCGCGCCCGCAGCCGGCGGCGCAGGTGCGCCGAGAGCGCGCGGTAGTCGGTGGGCAGGAACTCCGGGGCGATGCCGGTAGCGAAGCGCGTCAGCGCGGCCAGGTGCGAGCCGCCGCGCCCCTGGGTAATGCCCTTCTCCACCTCGGAGCAGAAGGAGAGCAGCCCGGTGCGGTCCTCGGCGCGGTTGCAGACGTAAGCGGCCAGCATGGCGGCGTTGACGGCGTGATCGGCGCGGGTGAGCGCGCCCACCCGGCCGGCCATGCGGTGCCCGCGATCCACGCACAGCAGCACGTCCTGCGAGCGCTCCACCTGGAACTGCCGCACGATCAGCTTGCGCTGGCGCGCGGTGGCTTTCCAGGAGATCTGCCGGTAGTCGTCTCCGGCGACGTAGTCGCGCAGCCGGTCGAACTCGCGCCCCTGGCCGATGCGCGGCGCGATGTGGGTGCCCAGCCCGCGCAGGAAGAGCGCGTTGAGCCGGGCGTGCAGCCGCTGCACCGACCGCAGGTTGGGGAGCACGCGGACCGTCTGCGGCGCGCCGGCCTGCACGATGCGCTCGCTGAGGCCAAAGCGGGTCAGCGAAACGTGCGGCGGCGCGATCTGCGCCTCGCCCCGCGCCGCGCCCGTCACGGGATGCGAGAGCCGCAGCGTCTCGCCGGCTGCGCACTCGCCGCGGGCGCTGCTCGACCCACCTCCGAGGACATCGGGCCAGAGCGTGCGCAGCGCGATGTGCAGCGGTGCGCGGGAGTCGTGCGAGACGTCGACGCGCAGCTCGGCGGCCTCGCCCAGGGAGAGCGCCACGACCTCATCGCGCACAGCGCGGATCGTCACGCGCCGGAGCAGCGCCGCCTCCGCCGCCGCCCACGCCACGACGGCCAGGGCGGCGCCCGCGCCGACGTAGGCCAGCGGCCAGAACACGGCGCCCAGCGCCGCGACCAGCGCGGCCGCGCCGAGCGCCGGCGGGAGCCGGTCTCCCGCCCTCACCGTGGGACCTCGATGCGCTCGAAGATGCGCTGCAGCACCGCTGCCAGGTCGAGCCCTTCCATCTCCGCCTCGGGCGAGAGCGTCACCCGATGCGCGAGCACCGCCGGCGCCAGCTCCTTCACGTCGTCGGGGGTGACGAAGTCGCGCCCGCGCAACGCCGCCATGGCGCGCGTGGCCGCCAGCAGCGCCAGAGAGCCGCGCGGTCCCGCGCCGAGCTGCACGCCCTCGTCCCGGCGCGTCGCCGAGACGACGTCGCGCAGGTAGGCGAGCAGCTTCTCCTCGACCCGCACCTGCGCGGCCACGCTGCGGATGGCGCGCAAGAGGACCTGCGCGTCGAGCACCGGGGCGAGCTGAGCGAGGGCGTCCTCGTGCAGCGTGCGACCCTCGCCGTACGCGCGCAGCATCGACAGCTCGTCCTCGCCGGCGGGGTAGTCGACCTCGATCTTGAGCAGGAACCGGTCCTTCTGCGCTTCCGGAAGCGGGTAGGTACCCTCGTACTCGACCGGGTTCTGCGTCGCGAGCACGAAGAAGACCGGAGAGATTCCGTGGCGCACGCCGTCGATGGTGGCGGCCCGTTCCTGCATGGCCTCGAGCAGCGCCGACTGGGTGCGCGGCGTGGTGCGGTTCACCTCGTCGGCGAGCAGGACGTCGGTGAACACCGGCCCCGGCTGGAAGACGAACTCATGAGTCTTGGGATTGAAGACGTTGGTGCCGAGCAGGTCCACCGGCATCAAGTCGGGCGTGAACTGGATGCGCCGGAAGCGGCAGCCGAGGAGCCGCGACAGCGCCAGCGCGAGCAGCGTCTTGCCGGTGCCGGGAGCGCCTTCGATCAGCCCGTGCCCGCCCGCGAGCAGGCAGGTGAGCGCGCGTTCCTTCATCTGCGCCTGCCCGAGGATGACGGAGTCGAGCTGCTTGCGCAGCGACGAGAACGCCAGGTGCACGTCGGCGAGGGAGGACTCAGCTTCTGCCACGGCGGTGCTCATCGCGGAACCTTTCGCAGGCGGAGACGAGGCGGCCGAGCCTCGCGCGGAACTCGGAGTCGGAAAGGCGGCCCTGCGGCGGGTCCGCATCGGGCGCGTACTGGCGCAGGACCGCCTCGGCGCGCTTCTCGCCCACCCCGAGGCGCAGCGCGATCTCGTGCAAGAGCCGCGTGCGGTAGAGCTGCAGCGCCTCTGCGGGCGAGAGGGCGCGGCGGTAGAGCGCCGCCATGGAATCGACCAGCTCGACGGATTCCGCTCGCGGGTCGCGCCACGGATCGGCGGGCGGGCCCACCGTGACCGCGCGCCGCCAGAATGCCGCGCACAGCGCCAGCGCAGCGATGAGGAGCGCGGGGCCCAGCCCCCAGTCGCGCAAGAGGCGCAGGACGCCGGCGTCGTCGCGCAGGCCGTGGACGTGCTCGTCGAACACCACGGGCCGTCCGCTGCCGGCCAGCGCCAGAAGCAGCGCGAGGTGGTCGGCAGCAGCGAGATTGCGGTTGAAGAGCAACTCCGGCTCGGCCAGCAGCCAGATCTCGCCGGACCCGAGGGGCCGCCGCGCCACGGAGGGCGCCTCGCCGCGCTCGAACACGGGCTGCGCGTCGACCAGCGCGGCGGCCGGCAGGGCGCGCGGATCTGCCGTCTCGAGCGCGCCGATGCCGCGAAGCAGCGGCGATACCTTGCGCGCGCGGCCCTCGGCGCGCTCGCCGCGGATCGCGAGCACCAGTCGCCCTCCCGCGCGCACGAAGGCCTCTTCGGCCGCGGTGAGCGCTTCTTCCGGCGCCTCGTGGCGCGGCTTGTCCGAGGTGCCGGCGGCGGCGGTGCCGCCGTCCTCCGGCGCCGCTCCCGCGGGCGCCGGCGGCCGATCGCGTGCGCCGGCGGGATCGATGCGCAGGAGCACCGCCCGCTGCGGCAGCGAAGCCTGCGCCAGCGGCCGCGCGAACGTGCTCACGTGCGCGCCGCTCGCCTCCAGGTAGGCGCGCGCGAGCGAGGTTCCCTCCGGCCCGGTGCCCAGCGACGAGCCCGGCCCGTAGGCCTTGCGCCGCACAGCCGGATCCTTCCCCAGCCATGCCACCGAGATGGCCACGAAGAGCGCGAATACCGCGAGCGGCGCCCACTTCACGCCCGGCTCCCCAGCGCGCGCAGGATCTCCGCCGCCCCGCCGGCGAAGGCGTCCAGCGCCTCGGCGGTGCTCTCGCTGCGCCCGTACCACTCCAGGTCGAACCTGCGCGTCAGATCCTCGAAGCGTGGGCGCCAGGAAAGCGACGGCGCGAGCGCGTGCGCGTACTCCCAGTTGGTCCGCCCGCGCCGGTAATGCAGGACGCCCGCGCCGTAGCAGCGCACGAGCAACGCGTGATACCAAGCGCGGATCGCCTCGCGCGCCAGGCCCTGGGCGGCGAGCTCGCCGGCGCGCTGCTCCCAGCCTGCAGCAGTGCGCGAGAGCGGGTCGTCGTCGGCGGAACGATCGCGGCGCGCGGCCGGCGCTGCGGGCGCAGGCAGCGTCCGGCGCAAAGAGAGCAGGGCCAGGGCCAGCACCCCGGCGAGAATGACGCCGACGCCCACCAGCACGAGCGCCGTGATCCGTGCACCCGCGGCGGGCCCGTGCAGCGCGCGAGCGGGAAAGAGCCTCCGCACCCAGTCCCAGATGCGGGAGAGGCCGTCGCGGATCCACCGCCACGCCACCTGCAGCCATTCCACCACCTGCGCGATGAGCGAGGGCGCGGGCGACGCGAGCGCCTCGATCTTGCCGCCCGCCGGAGGGCCGCGCGGCTCCTGGGCGCGCCGCAACTCATCGAGCAGCGCGTGGTCCGGCTCGGCCGCGGCGCCCGATGTCACGGAGAGTGAATCGATCAGCGCGCGCAGACGCGCCCGATGCGGCTCGCCGCGCGCAATGGGCGCGAGCGTCCAGGCGTCGGGCGCCAGCTCGCCAACGTCCGCGCGCACCTCCGCGCGAAGGAGAGAGCGAGCATCGGCCGCGGCGCGTGCCTTCTCGCCGTGCGCGAGGAGCGCGTCGATTCGCTCCAGATGGGCGCGATAGCCCGCGAGATCGAGCGGCGCGGTGAGCAGCACGACGAGCAGGGCCGCCGTCACGCCCGCGACCTCAGCTCGGCGAACCAGCGCCGCAGGTCGTCGCCGCTGCTGCGCGACCGGAGCAGCTCGACATGCACGGTGAGCGCGGCCAGCCAGACCGGCTCGAGCAGCATGGCCGCGCCGGTCACGATCAGGACGCGGTAGAGCGGATTCTGCCAGCCGAGCACGGCATCCCAGCTCGTCGTGTCGAGCCCCGCCAAGCCGCTCGCCAGCCACAGCCCGAGGCGGAAGAAGAGATGCAGGTTGATGGCGGCGAACGCCAGCCCGAACGCGAAGACGACGAGCAGGCGCACGAGTCGCATCGCAGGGCCGACGCTCCGACCCAGCTCGCGCAGCGCCTCCAGAGGACCCGGTCCGGCGCGCCCGGAAGCGGCCGCCGCCAGTCCTGCCCCGACCAGCAGCGCGACGGGCGCGACGAAAGTCAAAAGCAGCATCCAGAAGAGCGCCTCCACGAACAGGGCCGCGACCAGATACCCTGCCAGCTCGCGCGCCGGAACGCGCAAGAGCGACCGCGGCGGCGGCCGCTCCGACTGCAGCGCATGCCTGCAGGCGCGAACGAATACCTGACGCCCCCAGAGCGAGACGAGCCAGGCGAGCAGCGCGGCGTAGGCGAGCCCGCGCAGGAAATCGCCATACTGGGTGGCCTCGGCCCCCAGCTCGAGGAGGCGCGCGAAGAGGAGCGCGAACAAGAGCCGCGAGGGGAGCGCGGTGATCCAGAGCAGCCCGGTCCAGGCAGCGAGGCGCCCCACCGCATCCGCGCCGTCGTCGATCAGACGCAAAGCGCCTTCCCCGCCGCTCACCAGAGCCTCGCGAGCAGCGCAGCCGACCATGCCATCGTCCGGCCCGCCAGCGCGAAGAGAAGCGCGCACGCCGCCGCCCACCCGACCCAGGCGCCGATCCGCGCGCGCGGTGTCGCCAGGGCCCCGCGCTTCGCCAGGCAGGGCCGGCAGTGGTTTACGCCGTCCCAGGTGGTGGCGCACTCCTGACACACCACCTTGCGGCAGGACATGCAGAGCGCGAATCCGCGCCGGCCGGGGTGGTGCGCGCAGCTCTGGGCGAGCGAGACGTCCATCCGCCCGAGCGTAGCGCAAGACGCCCTGGCGGAGGAAAATCAAGCCGACAGGAACTTGGCCGGGCAGGCGAACGACGCCTGCGGACACCAGATCGCGCACGGCGCCTGCCGACGATGGGCTTGGGAGTCGACACGAACCAGCGAGTCTCTTGTGCTAAGCTCTGCCAGTATGAAGAAAGGTATGACAAAGCGTAAGCGAGCCAGAACGCGAGTGACGGTGTCCTTGCCGAGTGATCTCGTGCGGAGGCTGGACGGTCAAAGCCGTGTGCAGGGGACGTCCCGCAGCGGCGTGGCAGAGCGATGGCTCCGCGCGGGCGAACGGCAGGCGTCGCTCTCCTTCCTGGAGCAGGAACTCGAGAGCTACTACGCGCAGCCAGTTGAGCGAAACGAGGCGGCGTTGAGTGACGCCTTGGGCAAGGCGGCTCGCGCAACGGTCGCCGAGGGCGTGTCACGACGCCGCCCGCGCAGACGGTCCTCCCGTTGAAGCGGGGCGCGATCCACTGGGTCTCCTTGGACAAGCGGCGGCCGGCCGTCATCCTCTCGCCGGACGTCCGCAACCGCCTGGCGAACGACGTGATCATCGTTCCGTGCTCGACCAGTGCGCGCGCGATGGCCTGGCACGTACGACTCCGGCGCGGCGAGGCCGGCCTGTCGCAGGCCTGCATGGCGAAGTGCGAGCAGATCGCGACCGTGCCGAAGCGCTGGGTCGATCCAGCGGAGCTCGGGCGGCTGTCCCCTGGCCGAATGCGCGAGGTTGAGTTGGCATTGCTCTCGGCGTTGGGCATTCTGGTTCCCGGCGCCGGACCTTGAGGGCGTGACGCCCGGCTGAGGAGTGCCTGCGCGCGCCATCATCCGAGGCCGGAGGGAGGAGTACTCGCAGCGCATCCTGGCCGAGCTGAAGCAACTCCGCCGGAAGCCCTAGAAGCGCTCGGCGGGGGAGACGACCCACGCGAGCGTTGTCGCCGACCATCGATCGGTCCCCTGCCACGCAAGCCCGCCGTGCTGCGCCTCGTCCGTCAACGGGTATTCGTGCGTGCTGCCGCGGGGTTCTGCCGCGACGCTGCGCGATACCGCAGCGCGGCTTGTTCGACGGATCGGCCCGGTGCTAACGGGGCCGCGTCCGCGGCGGACCCAGGAGGTGCTCACATGAGAACGATCCTCGAACGGCACCGCATTCTCTGCGTACTGGCAATTCTGCTCTTCGCCGGCGCGGCGACGGCGCGCGAGGACGATGACGACGACGGCGGGCCGTCCAGAGTGTTCTCGGCTTGGACCATCTCGATCGGCGCCCGCATGGGGCCGGCCTTCGGCGGCGCGAACTTCGCTCCCGATCTCACCGGCAAGACCGTTCGCATGATCGTACGGCCCACCATCTCCGGCAAAGCCTTGCGCGTGAAGATCGAAAACACGCAGGCGGCGACGCCGGTCACGTTCCTGCGCGCCTTCATCGGCGAGCTGGGCGCGGGCGCCGCGCTGGTTCCCGGCACCAACCGGCAGCTCACCTTCGGCGGCAAGGCGGGCCTCACGCTGGCCGCGGGCGGACAGGCCGGCGACAGCGCATTCAGCGATCTGGTGAGCTTCCGCGTCGACGCCTTCACCCGTCTGGCGGTGAGCCTCGAGGTCGCGACTGCCAGCGAGGTGAGCGGGCACCAGCTCGGCCTGGCGACGAACTACATGGCCACTGGCGCCGTCGGCTCCAACACCTCGGGCGCCGGGTTCACGCCCGTCCCCGCAAACGCGGGCAACTTCCCCGTCTATTGGGTCGCCGCGGTGGACGTGGTGTCCAGCCACGCCTCCGGCACGATCGTGACGTTCGGAGACTCGATCACCGACGGCCGCTGCAGCACGCAGGACAGCGCCGGCGTCATCCACCCGGATCAATACAACCGCTGGCCAGACGTTCTCGCGGCGCGGGTGCACGCGCTGATGGGCAAGCGCGCGCCGGCGGTGGCCAACGAAGGCATCGCAGGTAACCGCATCGTCAGCGGCGGCAATGGCCCGCCTGCGCTGACGCGCGTGGGCCGCGACGTGCTCGACCGCGCCGGGTTGCGCTGGGTCGTCTTCTTCGAGGGCACGAACGACATCACCGGCGGCGCGTCGGCGGCCACGGTCATCGCCGGCACGCAGGCGATCATCGACGCGGTGCACGCGAAGGGCATTCCCATCATCGGCGTCAGCGTGGTGCCGCGCGGCAGGGCCGCCACCCTCGGCGGATGGAACTCGAACTTCGAAGCGCAGCGACTGGCCGTGAATCACTGGATGCACACCGAGGCGAACTTCGACGCCCTCATCGAGTTCGGCGCGCTGCTGCAGGGGCCCATCATCGCGGACACGCCGGCCAACGTGGCCGAGTCGCTGCACCCGGACTTCAATTGCGGCGACTTCACGCACCCGAACACGGCCGGCTACCAGGCGATGGGCGGCTTCATCGACCTGGAGCTGTTCAAATGACCAGCTCCATCTGACCGGGACTTGCTCAGCCGTCGCGGAACACCGCTCGGCCGTCCTGCCGATCGGAGGGGCGCGTTGGCACAGGTCGGAACGGTTGCGAGCGACGCAGGCGAGGTCGCTCGCCCCGGCGATGGTCTGCCGCGCGTCCTCTCCCGGTGGGCGGTGCTCGCCCTCGCCCTGAATGGGGTAATCGGGAGCGGGGTCTACCTGCTGCCCGCGGCGGCGGCCGCCCACCTGGGTTCCGCGAGCGTCTGGGCCGTGCCGCTCGCGGGCCTCACGGTCGCGCTCGTGCAGCTCTGCTTCGTCGAGGCGGGCAGCCGGTTCGACCAGCCGGGTGCCGCGTACGTGTACACGCGGGCCGCGTTTGGCGAGGCCACCGGATTCGCCGTCGGATGGATGAGCTTTCTCGGGCGCGTCACCGCGGTGGCGACGCTCTCCGCGGGATTCGCGCAGGCGCTGGGCTACCTCGTGCCGGCCGCGAGAGAGGGTCCCGGGCGGGCGCTGTGCGTCGCACTGCCGCTCGTCGCGCTGGTGGCCATCAACGTGAGAGGGGTCAAGCTCGGCGCAGGCACCGTCGCGGTGCTGCTGGCCGCGAAGCTGATCCCGCTCGGAGTGGTGATCGCCGCCGGGCTGCTCGCGCTGCAGCCCGAGCGCTTCGAGGGCGTCTTCGCGCTCCCTGCCGCGGGACTGGCCAAGGCGGGTCTGCTGCTGCTCTTTGCCTACGGGGGCTTCGAGAACACCGCCGCGCCGGCCGGCGAATATCGCGATGCCCGTCGCGACGTGCCGTTCGCGCTGCTGTTCCAGATCCTGGCGGTCACGATCCTCTACGCCGCCGTCCAGATCGTGGCGGTGGGGACGCTCCCGGATCTGGCGGCGAGCAGGACCCCCCTCGCCGATGCCGCGGGGCGCCTCATCGGGCCGCGAGGTGGAGCGCTGCTCACGCTGGGCGCCGCCCTGTCGATCGTCGGCACCATCGCGTCGTCGATCCTCGCCGGGCCGCGCTACCTGTACGCGATCTCCGCGGGAGGCGCGCTCCCTCCCGCGCTGGCCCGCTTGCACCCGCGCTGGCGGACGCCCTGGGTGGGCATCGCGCTCCTCGGCGCGCTGGCGCTGCCTCTCTCCCTGTCCGGGAGCTTCGTCCAGCTGGCGGCGCTCTCCGCCGGCACCCGGCTGATCACCTACCTGGGCACGGCCGCGGCGGTCCCGTTCCTTCGCCGCCGGGCGCCTCCAGCTGGATCGGTGGTGGTGCTGCCGGGCGGCCCCGCGATTCCGCTCGCCGCCGTCGCGGTCTGCCTGCTGCTCCTGTCCGGGATCTCGGGGCGCGATCTGGCGTCGATCGCCGGCGCCCTGGCCGCCGGTCTGCTTGCCCACGGCCTCTGGCGTCTCCGCCGCCGGGCGCAGGTTGCGTGAGGACGGTCAGCGCCTCAGGGCAGCACGCTGCCCAGCTCGCGCAGGGTGCGCACGCGCGACACGCCGCGGGCCAGTGCGGCTCGGCCGTCGTCGTGCACGGCGACCACCACGCCCCGCAGCCGCGCCACGACGGAGGCCGCCACCTCGGCGGCCGCCTGGCGCGCCGCAGGGTCGCTGCCCGCCAGCAGCCCGACCACGCGGGCCCGGACGCGCTCGACCAGGTCCACCAGCTGCGCGGACCCGTTGCTCGCGGCAGGGGTCAGCACGGAATAGCCGTGGCCCCGCAGCGAGCACTCGATCAGCTCGGTCGTGAAACCCTCGACGTGGCCAAAGACGGCGAGGAACGCGGGCATCGACTTGCGCGGCTCGCTCACCAGCGCCGGCAGGCGAGCGAGCAGCTCCCTGATCAGCGGGCCTGGCGCGCCGGACGTGGCGGGCAGGACCCGGTCGTCGAGCAGCTCGTCGAGCGATGAGCCGTGGCCCAGCTCGTCCATCAGCGCGGCCACGCAACCCTCCAGGTTGGCCGCGGCGAGCGCGGCCTCGAAGTCGCGCGTCTCCCCGGCGACGCGGCGCAGGTACTCGAGCACCTGCTCGGGCGCGAACCGCCGGCTGTCCTTGCGGCTCGAGCGCAAGAAGCCGATCCCGCCCGCGTTGGCAAGGCGCTTCACGCTCGCCTCGCCGATCCCGAGCAGCTGGGCCACCTGACGCGTCGACAGCGAACCCTCGACCGCATCCGCGGCGTGCAGTGGCCTCGCCTCGTGCTTCTCCTGGCTGACGTCCTCGGCCACGCCGGCCATGCGGAGGGCCTTGCCGCGATCGTCCGCGAACGCGCGCCCGGTGCAGCGCAGCCATCGCACGGTGCCGTCCGGGCGCCGGATGCGGAACTCGATCGCCGAGCGCGTCAGGTCGCGCACCGAGCGAGCGATGTTCGCCTCCACTCGCGGGCGGTCCTCGGGATGGATGAGCCCCAGCACGTTCTCGAACGTGGTGGTGAAGCGGCCGGCGTCGATTCCGAACAGCAGATACATCTGCGGAGTCCAGCGGAGGCGCCCGGAAGGGATGTCCCAGTCCCAGGTGCCCATCTCCGCCGCGGAGACCGCGAGCTCGAAGGGATCGTCGAGGTCAGCGAGCCGGGGGCCCTGCGGGCGGGAGGCGAGCCGGTCGCCCTGCGGGGGGTTCGTAGGAAACCGGTGCATCGGGAGAAGACCCTACGTCCGGGGGGGCTCCCGGATTGTTTCATCCTCGCAATATTCGCATGCAGTGGTCAAACCTGGCCACCGCCCGGCAGCCGGCAGCTTGCGGTGGCCGCGCGCGCCCCGCACCGTCCGCGTCGAGGAGCGGCGACATGGCCAAACAGAGGAGCGATCAGGCGGGCGGGGCGCCGATTGACAACCGGCGGGGTGGAGCGCCGGATGCGCGGAAAAGCACGACACGCTCGAGACGGGCAAGGCGCATCGGACCGCGACCGAGTAGCCTCGCCGGAACCCCGCGAGGCCGCCGCGAGGTAGGCTTGCGCCGTGAGCGAGGAGCTGCCGTTCCCGGAGAGCCTCTGCCACCGCTGCGCGGCGCCGCCGCGGTACGTGCGCACGGGCACCAGCACGTTCATCCTCTGCCCGCTGCTCCCGGAGAAGTACCCGAGGCAGCCGGTGCGGAGCTGCCCGCTCTTCCGACCCCGGTCCGGCGAGCCCGATCCGAAGGGTGGTTAATTCATCCGGCGGTACACGCCGACCACGACGCCGATGATCTGCGTCTCGCGGAACTCGTCGCGCGCCACGTAGATCGGCTTGAGCCTCGGGTTGGACGGCTGGAAACGCACCCGGTCGCCCTCGGGGTAGTACCGCTTCACGGTCGCCTCGTCCTCGATGAGCGCAACGACGATCTCGCCGGGCGAGGCTTGCAGCTGCTTGCGGACGAAGATGTAGTCGCCGTCGAGGATCCCGTCGCCGATCATGCTGTCGCCGGTCACCTTGAGGGCGAAGACCTTCTTGCTGGCGTCGCCGAGCAGGAAGCTGTCGATGCGCACGTGGTCGGTGATGTTCTCCTGCGCGAGGATGGGCGCGCCCGCCGCGACCTTCCCCACCACCGGCACCTCGACCACGCGTCCCGGGTCGATCTCGGGAGCGGGCTCCACCTCGCGGCGCACGAAGCGCGCGGGCTTGCCGCCCTCGATCACGCTCAGCGCGCGGCTCTTCAGCTCGCCGCGGAGCAGGTAGCCTTTGCGCTCGAGCGCCTTGAGGTGATCGTTCACGCCGTTGGTGGAGCGGATTCCGAAGTGCTCGCCGATCTCCCGGATGGTGGGCGGATAGCCCTGGTCCTGGATGCTCTTCTTGATGAAGGCGAGGATCATCTCCTGGCGTTCGGTCAGCGTCTCGGTCATCGGTCCCCTCCGGACCGCGAGAACCTACTGAACGTACGCGCACTGGTCAAGTTTTCAGCGACCCGGCGTCCAGCAGGCGCCGCACTTGGCCGAGCAACGTCGTCGTGGAAAACGGCTTGTGCAGCAGCGCCGCCGCGCCGGCGGAGTCGTGCTCCGTGTACCCGGTCATGAACAGGACGCGCGTGGTGGGGCGCTGTTCGGCGACCCGCTGGGCCAGCTCGGGTCCGGTCATCTCGGGCATGACCATGTCGGTGAGCAGGAGGTGGATCTCGCCCCCGTGCTCCAGCGACCGGCGCAGCCCGTCGGCGCCGTCGCGGGCCTCGAGCACGCGATAGCCGTGGTCGACCAGGATGCGGCGCAAGAGGGTGCGCACGGGATCCTCGTCCTCGACCACCAGGATGGTCTCGCCGCGCCCGTCCTCCGGCGGGTGCGCGACGCGGCCCTTCGCCGCCGGCGGCTCGTCGCTCGCGGGCAGGTAGATGCGGAAGGTGCTGCCCGCGCCGGGGCGCGACTCGACGTCGATCGCGCCGCCGCACGCTCGCACGATGCCGTACACGGTGGCGAGCCCGAGCCCGGTGCCCTTTCCGAATTCCTTGGTGGTGAAGAAGGGCTCGAAGAGGCGCGCGAGCACCTCCTCGCTCATGCCCTCGCCGGAGTCGGCGACCGAGAGGGTCGCGTAACGGCCCCGCGGAAGCTCCCCGCCGCGCAGCGTGCGCGGCTCCCGCACCAGCTCGTTCGCGGTGGCGATCTTCACCGTTCCGCCGCGCGGCATCGCGTCGCGCGCGTTGACGGCCAGGTTGATCAGCACCTGCCCGAGCTGGTCGGGGTCCGCGCGCACCCCCCACAGGTCTCGCGCGCGCTCCGACTCGAGACGCACGCCTTCGCCGAGCACGCGGGCGAGCAGCCGCATCACCTCGGTGACTGCGCCGTTCAGATCGAGGTGCTCGTGCGCGACTGGCTTGTGCCTGCTGAAGAGGAGCAGCTGCTTGGTGAGCGCCGCTCCGCGCTCGGCCGCGCGCGCGATCCCCTGCACCTCGAGATTGTCCGGGCCGAGCTGCTGGGAGAGGAACTCCGCGTGCGCCGACATGATGGTGAGCAGGTTGTTGAAGTCGTGCGCCACGCCGCCGGCGAGGCGGCCCACCGCCTCCATCTTCTGCGAGACGCGCAGCCGCTCCTCCAGCGCGCGGCGCTCCCGCTCCGCCTGCACGGCCGCGGTCGCGTCGCGCACCGACTGCACCCGCAGCCGCTTTCCTTTGAGCGTGAACTCCGTCGCGCTCACGTCGGCCGCGAACGCGGTCCCGTTCTTGCGCCGATGCTCGTGCCGCCCCGGGTCGGTGGGGCCGAGCTGGATCGCGCGCAGGCGGGTCAGCTCCTCGAGCGTGTACTCGTAGAGCTGCACGGCCGCGCCGTTCGCGTCCTGGATCAGGCCGGACTGCACCTCGTACACGACCACCGCGTCCGGGGCCGAGGCGACCAGGTGCCGGTAGCGTGCCTCCGACTCGCTCAGGCGCTCGAGCAGCTCCCGCTGGCCGCGGCGCAGGCGCGACTTCTCCATCGCGTTGTGCACCTTGAGCGCGAGCGCGGCGTAGTCGTCGATCGGCTTGGTCAGGTAGTCGAAGGCGCCGATCTGGACCGCCTCGATCGCCGTGTCGAGCGAGGCGTAGCCGGTGATGAGGATCACCTCCAGCTCGGGTTGCAGCGCTTTCAGCTTCCGCGACAGGTCGAGGCCCGAGGCTCCTCGCAGGTTCTTGTCGATCAACGCCACGTCCAGCGGCCCGCGCCCGGCGATCCGCAGCGCCTCGTCGGGCGAGCCCGCGAGCGAGATGTCTCGGCCTTCCTCCTCCCAGGACCACCGGCTCGTCGTCGACGATGAGGATGCTCGCCATCGGGGAGCCTTCACCGCACCAGCCGGAAGACGCGGAAGCCGGAGCTCCCGTTGCCCGCCGTCAGGTAGACGTAGTCCTTGCCGCCGTAGGTGAGCACGCGGCCGTCGAAGATCCGCGTGGCGCCGGCCCCGAGGCCGCGGCCGCCCAGGCCGTCGCAGGAGGAGGGCGCCTGGGAAGCGTCGCAGCCGGCGGCCCCTTCGAAGTCGGCGCGCGACGAGGGGGCGCTCGTCCCCGACCGGTAGAGCACCAGGCCGGCGGGGTTGTTGTACCCGACGTAGAGGCGGGCCGAGGTGGCGGCGAGCAGCGTGATTCGCGTGTTCTGCGGGTCGTTGAACTGGCTCAGCCCGGTGTCGCCGATGTCGTTGGGAGCGAGCAAGGTCCAGTCCTGGGGATCGCAGTCGAGATCGGGGCCGGGCGCGCAGGCCCACAGCTGCGGCCCCGAGGTGGTATTGCGCGCGGCGTACAGCTTCCCGGCGAGCTCGGCCATCTGCGGGAAGGCCTTGTCGGCCGGCTCGAGATCCAGCGTCTTGCGCGTGGTGACCGACGACTTCGCCGTGTAGGCGGCGCCGTTCGGGGTCGAGGTGGTCCAGGGCGGGAGCAGGCCGAGCAGCGGCGGCTGCGGATCGTTGCTGTTCGAGCGCACGATCCCGCCGTTGTTCGCGAGGTAGATGTGATCGTGGAACGCCACCTGCGAGTCGATCAGCTGGGTCTGGGTCGTGTTCCGGTTGAGCAGCGCGCTCGATCCCACCCCGCTCACGTCGTTGATGCGCAGGTTCGAGACGTCGATTCCGACAGCGGGCGTGGAGCCGGGCGAGGACGGCATCGTGCGCAGGACGATGTACGTCGGCCGCGTCGAGGCCGTGTCTACGAAACCGAAGTAGATGCGATCGTGAAACACCAGCATGGAGGAAGTGCCGCGGGTTTGGCTGGTGAGCGCGTTGGCGACGTAGGCGTAGCTGAAGGCGGGCGCGATCCCCGTATCGGTGGTCGCGTACACGTGCCAGAGCACGTTGCTGGTCCGCGCACCGGCCGCGATCAGCCAGGGCGTTCCGGCGATGGTGCCGGAGCCGAAGATCCCGCGGCCGTTCTCGTTGTCCGGACCGCACTGGAGCGTGTCCGCCACGCAACCGTTCGTTCCCAGCGACGGGAAGGGACCCTTGCTCGCGCCGTTGGTGTTGCCGTTCACCTGGTCGCCCCGGAAACTGAGCGTGAAAGCCTCGGGGCTGGAGCCGTCCGGCAGCACGCGCATGCCGCCGGTGCCGTCGCGGCTGGGGCCGAGATGGACGCGGCCGTTGAAGTCGAAGACGTAGGAAAAGGTCGTGCTTGCGCCGAGGGGAGCGCTCGCGACCTGCACGGCGTCGGAAATGGCGACGGTCGCTCCCGCCGTCGCGGACCGCGCGGTCCCGTCGACCGCGTCCGTTCCGGACACGGCCGCCGAGAGCGCGATCGCGCCGTTCAGCGTGGCCGAGAAGATCCACGTGAAGGAGGCCGTGCCGCCGCCGGCGAGGTCCTGCGCGGCGGGGGCGGGTCCGGAGAGCATCTGGGCGCCGCCGGTGCCGGAGAAGGTCAGGGTGGGCGCCAGCCCGTTGACTCCCACCCCGCCCGAATCCGTGACCGACAGCGTCACCGTGAAGACGTCGTCACGCAGCGTGGTGGCAGGCGCGGAAAGCGAGGCCGCCAGCGCCGAGGGCGTCCGAAGCAGGATGGTCGCCGAGGTGACCGACGGGACGGAGAGCGCCGTCCCCGAGTTCGCGTCCCTCCCGGAAGCGCCCGCGGCGAGCGACAGCGAGGCGGGCGGCGTGCCGGCGGCGGTGAAGGTCCAAGTGAACACCGCCGTGCTGCCACCGGGGACGTCGACCGGGGCCAGCGCGGGCGAGGCGCTCAGGCTCGCCGATCCGGAGGTGGCCGCGACCGTGGGCGGATTCGGAACCGGGGCAACGCCATTCGCGAGCGCCTCTCCGGAGTTCGTCACGCCGAAGGTCGCGGTGAAGGCCTGGCCGGATGCGATCATCGCGGGCACCGTCAGCCAGCGGCCGGAAAGCTGCGCGGCCGCCTGCACGAATACGATGGCCCAGGTGGCCTGCACCGCGACGGGGGTCCCGGAGATCGCGTCCGTGCCATAGAAGCTGCCCGCGAAGAACACCGCGCCCGAAGAGGTCGCGCGCGCCGGGATGTGGAAGGTCCGCGAGGCGCCGGCGGGGATGTCCTGCGCCGGCGGGAGTGTGTCCACGACCGCACCGCCGGGTCCGGAGACGGAGAGAGGGCCCACGTTCACCGCGAGCGCGTCCACGTCCCCCTGGTTCGTCACCGTGGCCACCAGGTCGAGCGATTGATCCACGCTGACCAGGTCCGGCACGGGGACGGTCGAGGCGGAGAGCGCCGCCGGGGTGGAGACCTCCACCGTTGTCGAGGCGGTCGCGGTGAGCGGCTGGCCGTCGAACGCGTCCTGCCCGGTCGCCTCCAGGGTCAGCTGCGCCAGGCCCGGGGCCTCGGCCGAGATCAGCCCGATCAGGTGGAGCGTTTGCCCGGGTCCGATGCTCGCTCCGGCGCCCGGGACGGCGACGACGGCGAGTCCCGGATCGGCGACCAGCCGTACTGTCGGGCTCGCCGCGACCCCCTCGCCGGAATTGGTCACCAGCAGGTCCACTTCAGCCTGGGTACCGAGCTCCACGCGCAGCGGGGCGGCGAGCGTCGCCGTCAGCTCCGCGGGCCGCGACGTGGAGCCTACGAACGCCGCCGGGATCGCGCCCTCGCCCGTCGGTCCCATCACGCGCAGGTCGAACGGCCCGCCGGAGAGGCCGGCCGGCACGGTCGCGGTGAGCCGGTCGGGCGCCTGCCAGCGGACGTCCTTCAGCTCGACGTCTCCCAGGAAGGCGTGGAAGGTGGAATCGACGTCGACTCCTCCGCCTTGCCCCACCCGCTGGCTCGCGACCGGCTCGAAGTGCTCTCCGAAGATGTAGAGAGGCACGTCGGCGGACGTGTACGCGGCGGACGGCTGCACCGCCGTGGGCCGCGGCGCGGACCGGGTGGACCCGCGCGAGCAGGCGGCGAGCAGCGCGCACAGCGCGATGGCCCTAGAGCAGCTCAAAGCGATACCCCAGGGTGAGCGCGAGCGCGCGCAGCGCGCCGCGCAGGTTGGGAAGCGCCGGGTCGGCGGACACGGACGCGCGTACCTCGGCGAAGGGGAGGAACGCGCCAAACTGCCTCTCCACGCCAGCGGCGAGGTACGCGCCGGGGACCACCGCGGTCCCCGTCTCCGCCGGCAGCCCGCCGAGCTGGGTGCGGGTCACGATGGTGGTGAGCTGCGGTCCGCCTCCGACCCAGGCGCGCGCGGAGGGCGCGAGCGCGAGGCGCCAGGCCACACCCACCGAAGCCACGATCCAGTCCGTGTGCGCCCGCGCGACGACGCCCTCCGCTGACGATCCGCCCGCGTTCTGCAGCGCGTAGGAGAGGTCGGCGGAGAAGGCCAGCTCCGGCCCCCAGCGGTTGGTCCGCAGCGCGGTTTCGAAGGCGACCACCGGCGAGGAGAGTCCCGAGAAGTTGGTCAACAGGCCCAGGCGCGGACTCAGGGCAAGGGGGCGGATTGCGGGCAGCAGATCGAATCTCGCGCGCGCCTGCGCGGCCCCGGCGCGAACCGCGATGGTCGAGAACGTCCGCTCGCGGGAGAGCGGCGCCAGGTATGTCGCGACGTACGCGCCGCCTTCCCGGCGGGCGGGAAGCGTGACGTTGCCCTCGTCGGCCAGCACTTCGGGCTGGGCGTCCGCGACCGGGTTCCCGAACCGGTCGGCGATTCGCACGCGCACCGCGTACGGCGTGACGCCGTCCGCGTGCAGCGCCCGCCGGGGCAGCTCGATCTCCGCCAGCTCCGGTTCGCCGGGCGAGAGCGGAAGCGCGATCTCCGCGGCGGGCCCGGGCCGTCCGGAAGGATGCGCGGCGAGCCGCAGCTCGGTGCGCCCGCCGAACGAGGTGGGCACCTCCACCCGCACCTCGGACCCGTTGCCACGCACCTCGCCGAGCGTGGTCTCGAACTGGAGCGGCTCCGCGCTCGGGTTCCCGGCGGCGTCGAGCGCGACGGCGCGCGCGGTGAACCCGCCCTCGCCCGCCACCAGCCGCTCGCGATCGGCGCGAAGTCGCAGCGAGGCGGCCGGCCCGGCCTCCAACTCGACGGCGGACTCGCCGGGCAGATCGGTCGCATCCGCCAGCGCGGCCGAGAGCCGGGCTCGGCCAGAGGGCCCGGGCGCGAACGTCCATGCCGCCTCGTACACCCCGGCCGCCCTGAGGCGTGGAGCCGAGATCTCGCCCCGGGTCGCGCGTAGCGAGAAGCGCGCGTCGCGCCGGGGCGCCCCGTCGGGAGCGACGGCGAAGAGAAGGACCCGCACGCTTTCCGCGCGGTCCGCGCGGACCTTCTCGCGGTCCAGCGCGACGTGCACCAGCCGCAGCGGCGGCACGTGCAGGTCGATCGACTGCAGCCCGTGCTTCGCGGCCGTCACGCCCGGCGGCACGTTCACCGGGACGACCGCGGTGCCGGTCTCGTCGGCGATCGCGGGAAAGCGGTCCTCGCCGATGCGCACCTCGATGCGCGCGCGGGGCCGCGTCTTGGCGACGGCGTCGCCCTGTCCCCAGAGGGGCAGGGTGAACAGGGCCACCTCGTCGCCGGCCGTCGCGGAGATGAGCGCGAGCTGCGGGACGGAGTCGTCGGGCGGCAGGTAGTCGGCCTCCCAGCCGCCATCGCCCGCGGCGCGCAGGTTCTCGATCCGCCCGGTGCTCGCCGACAGCCGCGGCTCCGACGGCGCCTGGATGCGCAGTCGCGCCTTCGCCGGCTCGCCGAGCTGCACGCGCGGCGGGTCCGAGGCGATCGTCAGGCCGGCGAGGAGCAGCGCGATCATGGCGGCCGCTTCCTCCAGTGGATGGCGAAGTCGCGGATGCGCGCCGGCGGGTCCAGGCAGCGGACCTTCCGCGTCTCCTCGCGGCCGGCAGCGTCGCGGAGCGCGACGAGCACCTCGCGCCGCGTGCCCGTGCGGGCGACGGGCACGCGGAACCGCCCGTCCGGCAACAGCGCCGCGGCCACGCCGTCCACCGTGACCTCGGCCCCCGGGGGCGCGACTCCCTCGACTGTTGCGCACAGCCCGTCGGTGGCTGCAGCGGCGTTGGCGACCTTGAGCAGCACGCTCGCGGGGATGGGCTCGCTCGCCGATGGGGGGCGCCCCTGCACCGCGACCGCCTGCTGACCCTCGTGCACCTCGACGCTGCCGTCCTGCCCGCGCAGGGTGACCGCGCCGGCCTCCGTCGCGATCGCCACCGTGGTCCCGGTGCTCAGCACGCTGAAGCGCGCTCCGCGCGACTCGACCAGTCCGCCGGAGGTCTCGATGCGCAGCAGCCGCTGCGCGTCGGGCTCGTAGTCGGCTTTCACGCGGCCGCGGGCCAGCTGGAACCGGTGTATCTTGTCGGTGATCTCGCGGATGGTCAGCTGCGAGGACTCGGTGACGGTCAGGCGGGCCCGATCGCCGATGCGCAGGTCGGTACGCGCGCCCTTCCCGGTGCGCAGCGAGTCGTCCACGCGCAGGTGCTCGCCCGCGACCAGCGCCGCCCAGTCGCCTTGCGAGGTGCTGCGCTGCACCGGCCCGCTCACCGCGTCGACGATCGCCACGTCGACCGCCGCGGAGGCCACCTTGGGGATTCCGGCGCGCAGCTCGGGCGGGGCGCGATAGACGGCGCGGCTGAAGACCCACCCGGCTCCCGCGAGGACTGCGCAGAGCACGGCCGCGGACTCGAGGGCGAGCCGGCTGGTGCTCCGCCGCGCCACGCTACGGGACCTTCGCGATGCGCACCGCGAACTCGGTGCGTGCCCAGGGAAGGCGCTGCGCGTCGTCCGGCGGGACGAGCACCACGCCGCCGCCGCTGCGTTCCATGACCGTGCGGGCGACGTGCAGGCCCAGCCCCGATCCGCGCCCGTCCGGCTTGGTGGTGAAGCGCGGGGAAAAGACCCGGGGCAGGTCCTGCTCCGCGATCCCGGGTCCGTCGTCGGAGACGCGCACCTCGGGGCCGCGGTCGCCGCCCACGATGCGGACCTCGACGCGGCCGGTCTCCTCGACCGCATCGGACGCGTTGACCAGGAGATTTGTGACCGCGTGCAGCACTGCATTCGCCGTCCCGTGGCCGTACGTCGGCCCGCCGGGACGGAAGACGAATCGGGGGCCCAGCTTGCGCAGGCGGTACGCGACCAGGTCCACGGACCGCTGCACGACCGGCTCGACGGCGAACAGGGTCGGGGGCAGGCGCTGCGGCGTGAACAGGTCCTGCCAGGTCCGGAACAGCTCCTCCAGGCGCGCCACCTGCTGGGCGATCAGGCGGAACTCGTCCGACTGGCCGACCGCCGTCTTGCGCGCGAGCAGCTCGAGCCCCGCCTTGATCCCCATCAGCGGGTGGCGCATCTCGTGGATCAGCCCCGGGCCGAGGAGCTCCGCTTCCTTGTGCAGTTCGTCAGCCACGGTGCCTACACGAGGTGGGCCGCCGGCGCGGCGGCGGGCAGGAGGATGGTGAAGGTCGCGCCGCGTCCGGGCGCGCTGTCGACCAGCAGCTGCCCATGGTGCGCCTCGACGATGCTGTGCGAGATGGACAGCCCGAGCCCCACGCCGGCCGCGCCGTCCTTGGTGGTGAAGAACGGGTCGAAGATGCGCTCGCGCATCTCGGCGGGGATGCCCTTGCCGGAGTCGCTCACCGTCAGCTTGAGCGCGTCGCCCGCGACGTCGGTGAGCCCGATGCGCAGCTCGCCGCCCTCGGGCATGGCGGCGATGGCGTTCTGCACCAGGTGCGCGACGACCTGCTGGATCTGCACCGGGTCGCCCTGCGCCTCGCGCAGGCCGTCCTTCAGCTCCTGGCGGACCTCGATGCGCTTGTCGCGCAGCTCCTCGGCGTAGAGGTCGAGCGCGCTCTGCACCGGCTGCAAGAGCGGGAAGCGCCGGCCGCCGTAGGTGCGCTCCTGCTCGGCGAACTGGCGCAGGTCGCCGACGATCTTGCTCACCCGCCGGGCCTGCTCGAGCGCCTGCTTCAGCGTTTCCGCCTGCGGGGAGGACTCGCCCAGCTGCTTGCGCGCCAGGGAGATGAGCCCCGAGACGGCCGTCAGCGGGTTGTTCAGCTCGTGGGCGATGCCGGCGCCGAGCGAACCGATCGCGGCCAGGCGGCGCGTGCGCAGGATCTGGTCCTGCGCCATCTTCAGCTCGGCGGTGCGGTGGTCGACGCGCTGCTGCAGCTCGGCGTTCCAGGCGCGGATCTCCTCGTCGCGGCGCCGGATCTCGCGGGACATGCGGTTGAAGCCGTCGGCGAGCTGGCCCAGCTCGTCGCGCGAGTCGACCTGGACGGTCTGGTCGTAGCGCCCTTCCGCGAGGGCGCTCACGCCCTGGGAAAGCTCGCGCACCGGCTGCGAGAGGCCGCGCGAAAGCAGCGCTCCGAGCACCCCGGTGAGCAGCAGCGCGACCGCCGCCCAGAACAGGGTGTACTCGCGCACGCGCACCGCGCCGCTGAACGCCGTGCTGGCGGGCTGCGCCACGCCGACCGCCCAGCCCATGGCGCCCACCGGCGCCGCGGCGGCGAGCCACTCCGACCCGTCCGCCCGCCGCACCAGCCGCGCCAGCGGCGCGCGCGAGGCGACCGCGGCCGCCGCGAGCTGGCTCTCGTCCGGCGACAGCTCGGCGGGCCCCGCGAGCGCGGTGCCGCCCTGGCCGGCGAGGAAGGCCGTCCCGGGCAGCTGCGAGAGGCGCGCGCCGATCTCCTTGAGCGACAGCTCCGCGGCGAGCAGACGGACCCGGTCGAGCCGCACGGCGATGGGCAGCCGGGTGGTGCCGGTCGACCCGCGATACGGCACTCCCAGCGCGGTGCCCGTCTGCCCGGCGAGGCCCACCGGGGCGTATCGGAGCAGCGCCTGCAGATCGGCTTCGGAGAACGCGTCCGGCTTCTCGGCGTCCCGCTCGTACACCGGGGTCGAGAGCAGCTTGCCGTCGTTCCCCAGGAGCGCCACGGCGCCGACGGCGGGGAGCTGCCGGTAGGGGATGCGCAAGACGGCCGCCAGCTCGGCATTCGAGAGCTGGTCGAGCGGAAGCGCGCCCACCGACAGGCGCAGGCCGTCGATCCCGCTGGCCACGGTGCGCTCCACGTTGCGCGCCGCCTCCGCCGCGACCGAGAGCTGTGCGCGGCCCACGGTGCGCTCGACCTCGGCGCGGTGGAGGGAGAACGACAGCCACCCGAGCAGCGCCACCGGCAGGACGCCCGTCAAGGCGAGGAAGGCGAAGAGGCGGGTGCGGAACGACATCGCGGCCGATCTCCCAGGAGCGTGCCGACGGTGCACCCGTCTGCTTTTCGACTGTAGGGCGGCGCTCGTCGGGGCAGCAATGTCCGGAAACGGAGGCAAACGTGCGCCGGTGTGCGCGGCGCCGCTACCGGCTCTGCGCATGCCGCGCGAGCGCCAGGTGTTCCTCCAGCAGGCGCTCGATCCGTCCCATGTCCTCGCTCGGGCTCGCCTGCCGCGCGCGCCTCACCTCGTCGAGGATACGCTCGCCGGAGAGCAGCACCTCGCGCCCGGCGCCCTTGCTCGCCACCAGGCGCGAGAGGAGCTGCAGGCAGCGCCCGCGCAGGTCCTCGGTGGCCTGCCGAACGCGCGCTTCCAGCATCTGGATCGGCGCGCCCGGATCGGACTGGTCCTCAGGCGCAGGCGGCTCGCCCTGCTGGAAGACGCCCAGCCGGGCCATGGTGGCGGAGCGCTCGAGGTCGCTGCGCACCTGCTGGATCGCGTCCTCGATCCGCTGCGCGACCAGGTCCAGGTCCTCGAAGGGCTTTTGAAGATAATCGACCGCGCCCAGCCGGAGCGCCTCGATGACCGACTCGGTGGAAGCGTAGCCGGTCATCACGATGAACGCGCAGTGCGGCTGCGCCTCGCGCACGCGGCGGAGCATCTCGATGCCGTCCATCCCCGGCATGTTCTTGTCCGCCAGCACGCAGGCGATGCCGCCCTGCTCCAGCAGCTTGAGCGCCTCCTCCGCGCTGGAAGCGGTGCGCGTGCGCAGGCCCTTCTCGCTCAGCACCCGCGAGAAGAGCTGCAGCACGATCGGCTCGTCGTCCACCACCAGGACCGACGAGGGAATGTCAGCGGCTTCCGCCATCCACGCTCCGCGCCCAGAAAACTTCTCTTCACTCACTGTAGAACTGCACGTGGGTGACCCTCAAGGAACCGTGCGCCCACCTTCCGGAGAGAGGTGCGATGGGGTAGACGTGCCCGGCCATGCTGCGCGCCAACCAGGCGGTCCGGCTCGGGCTCCGGGCTGCGTCGCGGAACCCCGAGCTTTCCTTCGGGAAAGCGCTGCTGGACGCGCTCGGCAGCGCCCTGTCGATGCTGCCCTGGCTCCTCGCGGCGGTGCTCGTCGCCGCGGTCGCCGGGCACCTCGAGCCGCTGCTCGGGATCGCCGCGGCCGCCCTGGCCCTGGCGAAGATGAGATGGGCCCTCCTGGGCGGCGCGCTGGCGGCCGCGGCGATCTCCTGGACGCTGGGGATGGCCTTCTGGTCCGGCGCGTTGCCGGTGCTCGCCGCGGACGCGGAGCTGCAGCGCAGGCCACCGCCGGGGCACTTCTGGCCGCTGGCGATGCGGGGGTTCGCCCGCGTCGCCGCCGCCGGCGCGCTCGCCTACGGGCTGCTGCTCGTCTTCGGGCTGTCGCTGGGTGTGGCCGCTTTGTCCGGAGCGGTGACGATCCTGGCGCGCCCGACGCCGGCCACGTTCGCGCTGCTCGCGCTGACCGGGTGCTTCGGCATCGTCGGCGGGATCCTGCTCGAAGCCCTGGCGCGGCTGATGCTCGTGCGGGCGGCGGCGTTCGGGGACGGGCCCCTGGCGGCGTTCGCGCGCGCCTGCGACGTGGTCGGCCGCCGGCCGGGCGCGTTCGCCGCGGTGCAGCTCGCGTTCCTGCTGCTCCAGCTGGTGGTCGCGAGCGCCGCGGGGCTGTTCACCGGGATCCTCTGGGCCGGACTCGATCCAGCCCTCCTCTTGCTCGCGCTGCCGCCGCGGCTCGCGGCCGGGCTCGCCTTCGGCGCGGTGTTCGCCTGGCTGGAGGTGGCGCGGCAGGGCGCGCTGGCTGCGCTCGTCGCCGACGCGGAAGGCCTGATCGATCTTCCTCCCGAGCCCCCTCCGCTTCCTCCCGCGCCGGCCGTCCTGCGGCGGCCCGAGGTGGTCGAGGCGCTCCCGGTGATCGATGCGCTCCCCGCGCCTCCCGCCGGCGAGGAGAAGAAGTGAGCCGCGCGCCGCGGCGGCGCCTCACTTGAGGAAACGGCGCACGGAGAGCTTCTTCAGCCGGCCGCTGAGGAGCGTCCAGGTCACCGCGGCGCCGAAGAGCATGGCGGCGAGGGCGAGCCCCGCCAGGGCGGGGATCGGCCAGCGCGTCGTTCCGGTGGCGGGATCCGAGGCGCGCCCGACCAG
>WNEY01000234.1_pt1 | contig 31270 bp, 19 predicted proteins | sample 5400531 | NCBI WGS metagenome assembly WNEY01 (sample SAMN13153338, study PRJNA577476) | soil metagenome | isolation source: 200 cm saprolite under Douglas fir tree site 1 | place: USA:California | collected 2015-04-18
CTTATCCAAACAACGGCCGCGGCGAAAACACGAAGACCCACGACCGGCACGAAGAGGGGCCCGCGCCCAACCGCAGCGCACGCGGAACCGCGGAGGCTGTTGCGAGCTACAGGCGTTTGTTTTAGGCAGGCTTGCGGAACAGGATCTCGCGCAGATTGTTCTGCAGCAAGAACGAATCGGAGACGTGCAGACCGGCAAACAGCCTGATGATGTCGCGGTTCAACAGAATCGTCTGCCGGCCGCGCGTGGCGGGATAGTACCGGTGCTTCAAATTCATCTCGTCGACGATGATGAACTTCGTGTATCGCGTGTCTTGCGGCGGCGCCGTGCCGAAGAATCCGAGCAGCGCGCCATCAGGGCGCAGGACGCGCGTCAGCTCGCGCGCGAGCTCCTGTGCCGACGGCCGATCCAGATAATCGATCAGATCCCAGCACAGGATGCCGTCGAAGGTCCCGTCGGGCTGCGGAAACCGTTTCTTGATGAACGGCGCAAGCGCCTCGAGCTTGCCGTCGCGCACGTGGCGATCGAGGTCCGCGAAGATATCCTCGACGAAGATCTTACAGCCGAGCTGCTCGCCGAAAAAACTGACGTTGCTGCCGACAACGGGGCCGAGATCGAGCAGCACGGGCGACTCACGCGACGTGAGACACGATAGAAACTTGCGAAGTGCTTTCGTGTTGAAAACAGGATCGGCGCCCTCGGCCGACGAAGGTCCCTGGGGACGAACGTCAGGCTCGTTCTTGCGAGGCGCGAGGCGGTCCAGCAGGCCCACAGCGGGGATTGGGGATTGGGGATTCGGGACCCGCCACGGGATTCGTCTGCGAATCCCGAATCCCGAATTCCAAATCCCGACGATCGTCAGGCACCCACCCGCTGCGGAGCGGGCGGCTGTGATTGCTGCGCGGTCGTCTGGGATGTCGCTGGCTTCGTAGCCTGCGCGGCTCCGCCCTTGCGCTGCATGTCGACGCTGCCGCGGAAGTGAGCGCCCTCGGCGATCGCCACGCGTGGCGCGACGATGTCCCCGTCGACTGACCCGTTGTCGCGGATGTCGACCTTGTCGCTCGCTGTGACGTTCCCGGTGACCTCGCCGAGCACGATAACCGACTTGGCGAACACCTGCGCCTTGATGCGGCCGTTCGGGCCGATCGTCAGCACGTGGTCGCGCAGCTGAATGGTGCCTTCGACGTGGCCTTCGATGGTCAGATCTTCGCTGCCGTTCAGCTCGCCCTTGATGACGACCGACTTCCCTATGTTCACGATGTCCTTCTCCATTTGACGGCTCGCCTCGGGACGAGGACTCGGAGCCCCCGCCTGCGTTGGCGCGGGCGGCTGCGGTGCAGCCGTCGGTTGCCCTCCGCTCGCCGGTCGAACCGCTTCATCGCGTTTCCACATGTGTTTCCTCCGCCTCTTGCCAGGGCGCCAGGGTATCTGCCGTGTGTCAAAGCCTAGGTCGTCGCCAGTATAGGGGACAGGCCAAACCTTGTCTAGTCCTTTTGTTACCAAGGGTTAGCGGGAGTGGTACAATGAATGGTTCACTGTGCGTGTCTACTTTGACTACAACGCCACGACCCCCCTCGCGCCCGAGGTGATCGATGCCGTGGCCACGGCGACCCGCGACGTATTCGGCAACGCGTCGAGTGTGCACCATTTCGGGCAGCAGGCCAAAGCGGCGCTGGATGACGCGCGATCCGCGGTCGCGGCGCTCATCGACGCCGATCCGTCAGAGGTGGTGTTCACCAGCGGCGGCACCGAGTCTGACAACTTCGCGATTCGCGGCGCAGCGGAAGCGCAGGAGCCGTCGGGGCGCCGCCATCTGATCGCGAGCGCGATCGAACACGAGGCGGTGCTGAATACGCTGAAGGCGCTGGGCCGGCGCGGCTGGCGCACGACGCTGCTGCCGGTCGAACCCTCGGGGATCGTGTCGCCGGACGGGCTGCGCGATGCGATCGACGGCGACACCGCCGTCGTCTCGGTGATGCACGCGAACAACGAGATCGGGACCATTCAGCCGATCGCCGCGCTCGCCGCGATCGCGCACGAGCACCGCGCGCTGTTCCACACCGACGCGGTCCAGTCGGTCGGCAAGATTCCGGTCGACGTGCGCGCGCTCGGCGCGGATCTCCTCTCGCTCTCGGCGCACAAATTCAACGGGCCCAAGGGCGTCGGCGTGCTGTGGATCAAGCGCGGCACGCGGCTGCTGCCGACGATGACGGGCGGCAAGCACGAGCGGAACCGGCGTGCCGGGACGGAGAACGTGCCGGCGGTGGCGGGCCTGGGCGTCGCCGCGCGCCTCGCGGCGGGCAAGCTCTCCGCGGAGGCCTCGCGCGTGTCGGCCCTCAGAGATCGTCTGGAAGCCGGCATTCTCGCCAGCGTGTCGGGCACGGTGGTCAACGGCGCGTCCGATGCGCGCGTGCCGAACACGACGAACATCAGCTTCGATCGCGTCGAGGCCGAGAGCCTGCTCATCGCGCTCGATCTGGCGGGAGTCGCCGTGTCGACGGGATCGGCGTGCTCGTCGGGCACGCTCGAGCCGTCGCATGTGCTTCGCGCGATGGGCCTGCCCGCGCACCGCACGCAGAACTCGCTGCGCTTCAGCCTCGGGATGTTCTCGACCGAAGGCGAGGTCGACTACACGATCGCAGTGCTGCCCCGCCTCGTGGAGAAGCTGCGCGGGCTGACGAGAAAGAGCGTCACCGCTTGAAAATGCAACCACGAAGGCACGAAGACAACCCGAAGAGCACGAAGAAGACACATACGTCTTCGTCGTGTTTTCGTGGGCCTTCGTGGTTTCGTGGTTGCATTGGTTTTTGAGCCATGCGGATCGTTGTCGCGATGTCGGGCGGCGTGGATTCATCGGTCGCGGCGGCGCTGCTCGCCGAGCAGGGCCACGAGGTCATCGGTCTGTCGATGCAGCTCTACGATCAGAGCGAGGGGCAGAGCTCCTTCGGCAGCTGCTGCTCGATCGACGATCTGCACGACGCGCGGCGGGTGGCGGCAGCGATCAGCATCCCGCACTACATCGTGAATTTCGAGCGGCAGTTCGACGCGCAGGTCGTGTCGAACTTCGTGCGGGAGTACGCCGCGGGGCGCACCCCGCTGCCCTGCGCCCATTGCAACAGCGATCTCAAGTTCGCGACGCTCGCCGATCGGGCCCGCGGATTCGGCGCCGCGGCGGTGGCGACCGGACACTACGCGCGCGTCGAGCACGACGAGGTGACCGGGCGATACCTGCTGAAGCGCGGCGTCGACGCCGGCAAGGATCAGTCGTACTTTCTTTTTTCGCTGACGCAGGCGCAGCTCGGCTGCGCCGTGTTCCCGGTCGGCGATCGGCCGAAGGAGGCGGTGCGCGACTACGCGCGGCGCCGTCGCCTGCCCGTCGCCGACAAGCCGGACAGCCAGGAAATCTGCTTCATCCCGGACAACGACTACCGGTCGTTCGTCACGAAGATCGTGCCGGACGCGGCGCGCGGCGGTGTGGTCGTCGACGAGCAGGGCCGCGTGCTCGGCGGCCATGCCGGCATCCACCGCTTCACCGTGGGCCAGCGCAAGGGCCTGGGGCTGGCGTCGCCGACCTCCGTCCCGATGTACGTGCTGGCGCTGCGTCCCGCCGATCGGCAGGTGGTCGTGGGCCCGAAGTCGTCGCTCGAGCAGACGAGGCTGACGGCGTCAGGCGTGAACTGGATCGCCGGCCTGCCCGACCAGCCGCTGCGCGTCGCGGCCCAGATCCGCCACCGCCATCAGCCGGCGCCCGCCACTCTCCGATCGATCGGCGACGGGCGGGCGGACGTCGTGTTCGACACACCGCAGATCGCGATCACGCCAGGCCAGGCCGTCGTGTTCTATGACGGCGACACGGTCGTCGGGGGCGGTTGGATCGATTAACGAGAAAGAGAGAAACCGCGGAGAACGCGGATCGCGGATCATGACGACAAAGACAGAAACCGCGGAGAGCGCGGAGCACGCAGAGAAAACTCTTTTCTCATGGAGAGAAAACTCTTTCTCCGCGATCTCTGCGGGCTCCGCGGTTAAACGTTGGTTAAACGTTCAGCTCCGCGGTTAAACGTTCAGCTCAGACACTCGCCAGATGTTCTGGAATGTTGTCGAGGTAGTGCTCCGCGTCGATCGCGGCCATGCAGCCGGATCCGGCGGCGGTGACGGCCTGCCGGTAAATGTGATCCTGGACGTCGCCGCACGCGTACACACCGGTCACGCTCGTCTTCGCGCCGTCGTGCGTCACGATGTAGCCATTCTGATCGAGCTCGAGCTGCCCGCGAAACAGCGCGGTGTTCGGCGTATGGCCGATCGCGACGAACACGCCGCTCACCGGCACTTGCCTCACCACCTGCGTTTTGTTCGAGCGCACGGTCATCGACGTCACCTCGCCCGCGCCGGAGTCGTGGATGTCGTCGACCTCGTGATCGAGCAGCCACTCGATCTTCGCGTTCGCGCGCGCCTTGTCCTGCATGATCTTCGATGCGCGCAGCGTGTCGCGCCGGTGCACGACGGTGACCTTCGACGCAAAGCGCGTGAGAAACACCGCTTCTTCCATCGCGGAGTCGCCGCCGCCGATGACCGCGATCTCCTGCCCGCGGAAAAAATAGCCGTCGCAGGTCGCGCACGTCGACACGCCGTGCCCCATGAGCGTCCGCTCCGAGGGGAGGCCGAGCAGCCGCGCCGACGCCCCGGTGGCGATGATGAGCGCCTTCGCCGTGTACTCCGCCTCGCTGGTCCTGACGGCGATCGGCGTGCTGCAGAGATCGACGCGCGTGACATCGCCATGGAGGATGTCGGCGCCGAACTTCTCGGACTGCGCACGCATCTCGGCCATCAGATCGGGGCCCATGACGCCGTCGCGATAGCCGGGATAATTCTCCACCATCGTCGTGAGCATCAGCTGCCCGCCGGCCTCGAAGCCTTCGATGACGAGCGGCTGCAGGTTGGCGCGCGCGGAGTACAGAGCAGCGGTGAGCCCGGCGGGACCGGAGCCGATGATGATCACGTTACGCGGTGATGGCATGGGGTGATCGAGTATCTGTCAGATGTGCTTGTCGATCACTTTCTTCAAATCATCCTTTTGCGCCAGGCCGACCACTGATTCGACGACCTGCCCGCCCTTGAAGATCAGGATCGTTGGAATGCCGCGGATTTGAAATTTGAACGAGACGTTCGGGTTCTGGTCGACGTTGAGCTTGCCGACCGTCACCTTGCCCGCGTACTCGGTCGCCAGTGCGTCTACCGTGGGCCCGAGGCGTTTGCACGGCCCGCACCACTCCGCCCAGAAATCGACCAGCACCGGCGCGCCCGATTTCAACACGCTCTCGTCGAAGTTCCCGTCCGTAAAAGTCTGCACGTTTTCGGCTGCCATCGTATCTCCCTGACCCCGACCCCTGGTCCGTAGTCCCTAGTCCGCGCCACTTCGCAAGGCCCGTTCGTATAGTTTGACGTACTCCCGCGCCGAACGGTCCCATGAAAAATCCTGCAGCATCCCGGCCACCTGAAGCGCGCGCCATCTGGGGGCATCCCCGAACACGATCAGCGCCCGCGTCAGCGCATTCATCAGCGCCACGGGACTGTACTCCAGGAACGTGAACCCGGTAGATGTCTTCTTGTCCGGCCCGCCCGCGCTCCACTTCCCGCCTGCGCTTCGCTTCGGCGGGGCGGGCCGGTAGTCCACCACCGTGTCGGCGAGCCCGCCCACGGCGTGGACCACGGGCACCGTGCCGTAGCGCATGCTGTACATCTGGTTGAGTCCGCACGGCTCGAAACGCGACGGCATCAGGAAGATGTCGGCGCCTCCTTCGATCAAGTGCGCCAGTGATTCGTTGAAGCCGATCTGCGCCGCGATCCGATCGGGATAGGCGGCGGCAAGATCCGTCCACATCTTCTGATAGCGCGGCTCGCCGGTTCCGAGGACGACGAACGAGGCGTCGAGCCGCGAAAGATCGGCGGCCAGCGCGCCGATCAGATCGAAGCCCTTCTGATCGACCATCCGCGACACGATGCCGATGAGCGGCCGCTTCGCCGACGCGGCATCCGCGGGCAGCCCATATCGGCGCAGCAGCGCGATCTTCGCGACCGCCTTGCCCGAGAGATCGCTGGCGTCGAACGGCGCCGGCAGATGGCGATCGTGCGCCGGATCCCATTCCTCGGTATCGATGCCGTTCAGGATGCCGACGAGAGCATCGCGGCGCGCGCGCAGGATGCCGTCGAAGCCAAACCCGAACGCCGGCGTCTGAATCTCCTCGGCGTACCGCCGGCTCACCGTCGTGATGTACGCCGAGTCATTGATCCCGCCCTTCAGGAAACTGATTCGCCCCCAGTATTCGAGCCGATCCGCGACCAGCTGCTCCCGCCCCAAATCTAGGCGCGGCAGCCAGCTGGCGTCGAACACCCCCTGATACGCGAGGTTGTGAATGGTGAAGACGCTCGGCGTGCCGCCCAGCACGGGATGCGAGGCGTACAGCGTTCGCAAGTACACCGGCGCAAGCCCCGTCTGCCAGTCGTGCGCGTGCACGAGCGAGGGCGGGGCGACCGACCGCGCGGCAAACTCGAGCGCCGCGCGCACGAAAAACGCAAAACGCAGCGCGTTGTCCGGATAGTCGGCGTTGCCGACGCCGTACAGCGCTTCCCGATCGTAGAGATTGGCGCATTCGATGAGGAGCGCTCGAGCGCCTTCCGCCAGCTCGACGTCGAAAAAGCCAACCTCGCGGGTAAAGCCGCCGCATGTGACGGGGAATGTCTCGACGAGCGTGCCGGCCGACACACCGCGGTATCTGGGAACCGCGACGGTCGCGCCCCATCCCAGACGAGCGATCGCCGGCGGCAGCACTCCGAGGACGTCCGCCAGCCCGCCGGTCTTCGCGAAAGGGTGTACTTCTGAACCGATGATCAGGACCGAGGGGCGCTTCGACGAGCGGGCCCCCCTCGCCCGACCGCGTGGCGGCGGCATCGCGCGATCCTCGGCGAACTAGTGCCGTTCCAACGTGTCGGTACTAACGCCGGCCAACCCGAGAATCGCTTGAGGGGGCAAGGTGTTCGTCCTTTCTCGTCGGCTTCCCTGGCGCGAATAGTTGGACCGGCTCTAGGCGACCCGCGCCGGCTGAGACATCCCGCCGCGCGGCACCTGCAGGTCCGGCATCGGCGCCGCGGCGAAGAGCCGCTGGCATGGCTTGGCGATCCAGCGTGCCCAGCTCGCCGACCGGTTGATGCGCGCGCTGTCGGTCGCGATGCCGGTGTTCGCGTACATCTGCCGATACAACTTCGAAATCAGCACGAACGCGACGCGGGACCGGAGCGACTCCACGCAGTGCGCCCGCGCCCAGATGTTGCGCCAGCTGTAGAAGCGATCCCACACGCCCTGCGTGCGCATGCGAATCTCATCCGGCGACATCACCGGGTGCGGCACGTACACCTTCGGCTGCTTCCCTTTCGGGATCAGCCAGTGGCGGGTGATCGGCACACCGTCGATTCGGGTCGGATCCGACTCCATCGTCTTTTCCCAGGCGGCGAAATCGACCGTGCCGGGGAAGGGCGTCAACATCACGAACTGCGCGAAGGTGACGCCGGAGCGCTCGGCCAGCGCGGCGGTGAGATCGAAAGTCTCGGGGCGATCGCTCGGCAGGCCGAAGATGAACGATCCGAGCACGTGGACGCCGTGGTGCCGGAAGGCGCGCAGCCGGTCGACGAGGTGCTCGCCGCTCATGTTGAAATCTTTATAGACGTCCTTCAACCCCTCGGGCGTCACTGCTTCGACGCCCACCAGCGCACCTTTGATGCGTGCCTTGTTCATCGCGGCCAGGAAGTCCGGATCCTCGGCTGCCTCCATCGTGATCTGGGTGAAGAACACCATGTCGTCGGGCAGCGCCGAGAGGGCGGCCATCAGCTCGAACCGCTCGGCGCGCATCGCCGTGAGCTCCTCGAGGCGGCTCTTGTCCTGGCGCCGCGACGCCATCGCGAGGTCCTCGAGCGTGACCGGATAGAAGTTGTCGTCAGCGAGCGCGATGAAGCTGAATCCGAGCCGCCGCAGATCGACGATCTCGCTGATCACCGCGTCGACGCCGCGCTGCCGCGGGCGCTGACCGTCGGTCTTCCACACGGAGCAGAACGAGCAGTGTTTCGGGCAGCCGCGTACGGTCTGCACCGACGCCCACATGTATTTGTCGCGAGGCACCAGGGACCAGCGCGCCGGCTTGAACTCGCGGCCTTCGACCTTGCCGCCGTCGTACAGCGGGAGCGGCGCCTCCCGGACGCAGTCCGCAATCACTCCCGCCCACACCAGATCGCCGTCGCCTTTGACGACCGAGTGCGCGCCCCCGAGCGACGCGGCTTCTTCGGGATACAAGGTCGCGTGAATGCCGCCGAACACGACGTACGCGCCGCGCTCGCGCGCCATTTTGCCGATTGCGTATCCCTGAAGGGCGTTGCCCGTATGGATGCCAATGCCTACGACGTCGCCGGCCGACACGGTCCGGGGATCCCACGCCTCGAGCGTTTCATCGGTGATGATCGGGTCGCCGTAAGACTCGGGTGTCGCTGCCGCAAGGACGTATAGCCATCGCGGCGTGATAACCCCGACGCCGAAAGACAACGCGCTGGGGTTGATGAGGTGAACATTCATTCGGACTCCCGTCTCAAAATGCTACGCTCTGGCACCCTGTTTGGGCCCTCATTCTGTCACATCGAGGGGTCGTACTTCCGGCTAAAGCTACTGGTTGAGCTTTCGTTTTTCAAGCGACAGGCCCCGCGCCGCCTCCTTCGCTGCGTCTGCAGTCCGCCCCTGTCGCGAATAGACGTCGGCGATCACGTAGTGGCCGAGCGGCGCGTACTCGGACTCCGGCGCGAGCTCCAGACCTCTATGCGCCAGATGAACCGCCTCGTCGAGATTCTGCTCGAGATCGAGAAGCAGCTTCGCCAGAAACAGGTGCCCTTCGGCGAAGCTCGGGTTCATTTCGATTGCCTTGCGATACGCCGCCACTTGCGCGGGACGATCGCCGACACGTTCGTACAGCCGTCCCAGGTTGAACGCCGCCTTGTAGCTGTTCGGGTGCAACTCCATCTCGTTCTTGTATTCGGCGATCGCGCGCTGCAGGTCGCCCTGCTGCTCGGCCAGCAGCGCGAGGTTGTAGTGGGCCAGGCGCACGTCGGGCTTCTGCGCAATCGCGGCGCGAATCTCGCGTTCCGCCGCGCCGAGGTCGCCGCGCCGCAGGGCCAGCACGCCGAGCGCGTTGCGCGCCGCCGCCAGCTTCGGCTCGATCTGCAGGGCGTGCGCGAGCTCCGCCTGCGCTTCGTCGAGCTTTCCGTTGTCGATGAGGATCTGCGCCGCCTCGTACCGGATCTGCGCGTTCTTCGGATCGAGCTCCATGAACCGGCGGTACCCGACCATCGCTTCCTGATCCCGGCCAAGCGCGCGATACGAGTTCGCCATGTTGATGACGACGAGGTCGTAGTCCGGTTTCAGATCCAGCGCGTGCTTGTAGTGCTCGATCGCGCGGGCGTATGCGTGGCGGCGGTAGTACTCGTTGCCCAGCATGAACCACGCATCGATGACCTTCGGGTCCTGATCGACGACGCGCTGCAGGGCGTGCAGCCCCTCGTCGGATTCCTTGTCGTGGCGCGCCGTCTCCCGGGCCTGCGTCATCAGGTTGAACAGCTGAATCTTGTCTTTCGGATCCGCCAGCCCGGACCGATCCGGTGAGGCCGTCGTGACGAACGTGCCGACATAGCCCAGCGCCGCGAGCCGCGCACGCGCGTCCGGATCCACTTCCACCGCCGCCTTCGGCGGCATCGCGGACGCCGACATCTGGCTCTCGAGCGCGACAAGCTCCTGGTTGAGCCGATCGCCGAGCGCCTGCCGCTCCGCGTAAATGTTCTTCGACTCGGCCGGGTCCTGCTGCAGATCGTACAGCTCCGGGCGCGGCGCGGCCACGAACTTGTAGCGCCCGGCGGTGAGCGCGCGCAGATCGCTCCAGCCGAAATGAAAGCGCGGGTAGATGGCTTCCGAGTACGCCGCGAGACCAAGCTCTTTTTTCGCGCCGGTCATCAGCGGCACGACGCTCGCGCCTGCCAGGCGCTCCGGCGTTCTCACACCGAGCAGCTCGAGCGCCGTCGGCAGGATGTCAATGCTTCGCACGGTGTCGGACACCCGGCGGCCGGCCATCGAATCGTACGGGGCCCGAATCAGCAGCGGCACGTGCATCGTCGCCTGATAGACAAAAAAGCCATGCGTGCCTTCGCCGTGTTCGCCAAGGCTCTCGCCGTGGTCGCCCATGACGATGACGACGGTGTTCGCGGAGAGGTTGTGCGCGTCGAGATACGAAAGGAGCCGGCCCACCTGCGCATCGACGAAGGCGATCTCGCCGACGTAGGGATGACCGGCGTAGCGCGACTTGAACGGCTCGGGCGGGGTGTACGGCGAGTGCGCGTCGTAGAAGTGGACCCAGCCAAAGAACCGCGACGAACCGACGCGATCGAGCCAGGCGAGCGCTTTGTCCGCGACCTCGTTGCCGGGGCGATCGACGCTGCCGAGCGAGAGCGATTGGTATTTGCTCAGATCGAAGTCGTCGAAGTAGGTCTGGAAGCCCTGCGAGATACCCCATTTGTGATCGAGCACGTACGCGCCGACGAAGCCGCCGGTGGTGAAGCCGTGCGCCTGCAGGCGCTCGGCGAGCGTCGTCTCGCGCTCGTCGAGAAAGAAGCCGCCGTTGTCGCGGACGCCGTGCGCCGGCGGAAACGTGCCCGTGAAGATCGACGCGTGCGCCGGCAGCGTCAGCGGCGCCGGCGCGACCGCCTGCTCGAACAGGACGCCCTCGCGCGCGAGGCGATCGAGATTCGGCGTCTCGACCCCGTTGAAGCCGTAGGCGTGAATGCGATCGGCGCGCGTCGTGTCGAGGGTCACGAGCAGCAGGTTGAGATCCGCGGTGCGCACGCCGGCCGGCAGGTGCCCGAGCGGCTCGCCGGTCACCGACGTCACCGCGCGCGGGACGAGGCGAAGCCAGAGGACGGCGCCCGCGATGGCCGCGGCGGCGAGACAAGCCGCCAGCAGCGCGGCGCGGGAGGCGCGCTTCGCGCGTGGCGTCTGTGCGGTTCCTGCTTTTGTCCGGCGCGTCATCGCCCTACGCGCTCGAGCGCCTGCCGCGCGTCGGCCAGCGTCGAGTCGCCGTCGAGCGCAAGACGGTACTCGGTCCGCGCCGCGTCGCGGTCGCCGCGCGCTTCAGCCAGCCGTCCCAGTTCGAGATGCGCGACGGCGAGCGTCGGGTTCAAGCGGATCGCCTCTCGCCACGCGCGCTCCTCGCGGTCGGTATCTCCGGCAGCCCGCGCCACGACCGCCTCGGTCATCGCGCCGTAGAAGGACGAGGGCTCGAGCCTTCGTCCTTCGGCCACGCGCGCGAACGCGCGATCGATTTGTGCCGCCTCCGCATGCGTGCGTGCAGCGTCGAAGTACAGCACCGCTTCGCGCGGGCTCAAGCGTATCGCCAGATCGAGCTCGGCAGTCGCCTCGGGCCAGGCGCGACGTCCGGTTAATGCGCGGGCGAGGTATTGGTGCGCCTCGAACGCCAGCGGAAATTCGCGGGCGAGGCGGCGGAAGATCCGCTCCGCGTCGCGCGGCCGCCCGGCTTCAAGGCGGCCGAGGCCGTCGTTGAACGCGGCGACATATTTCTCGTACCGCGCAATCTCCTGCTTCGGATCTTCTCCTCCCGACCCGCCCGACGCACGCGACCCGCCCGACGCACGCGACCCACCCGACCCACCCGACCTACCTGCCCCACCCGACTTGCCCGCCCCAATCGTCACTTGTCCGCTGACGTAGCCGAGGCTGCGCAGGCGATCGGCAACGTCGGCGTCCGCTGCGGCGGGCGTTCGGGGCGCAGTCTCCGCCCGCGCGACAAGGCCGCCGAGCACGCTGGCCATGCCGGCCGCCGTCTCCCCGCGAGCCGTTCGGCGATTTTCCCGCTCGCCCGGGTCGGCTGTCAGCTCGTAAAGCTCGGCGTCCGGCGCGTCAATGTACTTCCACATGCCGTCGCGGACGCTGCGAATCGGACTCCAGCCGAAGTGCAACTCCCCGAAACGACTTTCTGCGTACGAAATCGGCGCATCGGTCGCAGCTTTTGCAACGGAGTCAGACTGGCGTCTGCCCCTATTCTCACGCTGATCTGACGCTATTCTGGCGACGCTCTGACCCTGGTCTGACCCCATGAGCGGCAGCAAGCTGACCCCGTCGAGCTGCGACGGCGCCTGCACGCCCAACAGCGCGGCAACGGTCGGCAGCAGATCGACATGCCGAACCTGCTGGCGCACCTTGACGCCGGCCGGGACACCGGGGCCCTGCATGATGAGCGGCACGTGGAGCGTGGCGTCGTACAGCAGGATGCCGTGCTCCGATTCGCCGTGCTCCCCGAGGCTCTCGCCGTGATCGCCGGTCGCCACGATCACCGTCTCTGCGCGCCGGTCCGGTGGCAGCGCGCTCAGGATCATCGACACGCCAAAGTCGCTGGTGGCGATCTCGGCGTCGTACGGATGTCCTGGGAATTTCGCGGCAAAGGCCGGCGGCGGATCATATGGCGCATGCGGGTCGTAGAAGTGCACCCACAGAAAAAACGGCTGCGGCGCCGCGGCCAGCCAGCGCGACGCTGCGCGCGCGACCTCCGGCCCCCGCCGCTCCAGCGCGGTCGTCGTCAGATGCGCGCGTCCGCTGTCTTCGAATCGATCGTCGTACACCTCGAGTCCGCGCGCCAGCCCGGTCGATCCCCGAAGGACGTACGACGAGACGAACGCTGCGGTGTGATACCCGTTGCGTGCAGCACCGTCGCCAGCATCGGGACCGATTCGGGAACCGCCACGCTTCCGTTGTCGTGCACGCCATGCGCGATCGGATAGCGTCCGCTGAAGATCGAGATGTGCGAGGGCAGCGTCAACGGCACGTGCGCGGTCGCGTCGAGAAACACCGCGCCCGCGCGGCCGAGCGCATCGAGAGAAGGCGTCACGCCCGCGGGACCGCCGTCCGCGCCGACGTGGTCGGCGCGCAGTGTATCGATCGTAAGCACGATCAGGTCCTGCGACCGCGCAGCCTGCCGTGGTGTATCAGAACGAGCACATGACACAGCCGCCCACAGCAGCACAGCACAGACGCTTTTCACACATACCCGCGTCGCGGTCCCATCTGAGCGGTTTCCCATGATTGAACGGTGTGCAGAAGTGTATACTCTCGCGCGAGGAGGATGAGCATGAAGTGGAAACCGGCCGTTCCGGTGATAGCGCTCGTATGCGCGATTCTCGGCGCGGCCACCCCGCTGCTTGCACAAGCTGTTCAAACATCGTCACTGACAGGGACCATCAAGGACAGCACTGGCGCCGTGCTGCCTGGTGTAACAGTCAACGTCTCGAGCCCCCAGCAGGTGGGCGGCGTCCAGACGAGCGTCAGCGACTCACAGGGCACCTATCGCTTCCCGGGGCTGCATCCCGGGGTCTACGAGATGGAGACGACGCTTGCGGGCTTCAAGACCGTGAAGCGCGCCGATATCGTCCTGGCGCTCGGCACGACGACCACCCTCGACGTGACGCTGTCGATCGCGTCGGTCAGCGAAACGGTCCAGGTGAGCGGCGACGCACCGGTGGTCGACGTCAAGAGCTCCGCGGCGAACACACAACTCACCGACGCGATGCTGCAGAACCTTCCAACCGGCCGTTTTCAGCCGGACATCATCAACCTGACGCCGGGCGTCAGCGCCAACGTCGCGTTCGGTGGCGCGCAGAGCTCGAACGCGCTGCTGATGGACGGCGTGGACGTCAGCGACCCGGAGGGCGGCACGCCCTGGTCGTTCTTCAACTACAACTGGGTCGAGCAGGTGCAGGTCGTCTCGCTTGGCGCCAACGCCGAGTACGGCGAGTTCACCGGCGTCGCCGCGAACAGCATCATCCGCTCCGGCAGCAACAAGTTCACCGGCCTCGGTGAATATCTCTTCGAGCGGAAGAACTGGCTCGCCGTCAATACGACGTCGCTGTCCGACGCGCTGCAGAAGACCTTCACGCCGCGCGAAATCAAGTCGTACTGGGACAGCACGGGCCAGATTGGCGGCCCGATCGCCAAGGACAAGCTGTTCTTCTTCTCGGGGATCCAATACTTTAATCGGCAGGATCGGCCGGCCGGGTACACCGGCAACTTCACGAGTGAAAAGGATCCGCGCGTGATCGGCAAGCTCACCTGGGCGGCCTCGCCAAGTGTCCGCGCCGAGGGGTTCGTCGAGTGGGACAAATTCGACGTCGAGGGACGCGGCGCAAGTGCGACGCGGCCCACCACGGAAACGACTGCGCTCGAGCCGTCCCCTGAGGTGAATTGGAACACGCAGATCACCTGGACGATAAACTCGAAGACGATGCTGAACGTGCGCAACGGCGGCTACTGGGGCTACTTCCCGGTCGAGCCGACGCCGCCGCAGACGCGCAGCGGCCCGTACCCGCACTTCGACTCGGTAACCGGCCTCTTCTCGGTGAACGTGCCGTACTTCGGCCGCTTCGATCGCACGCGCAACGTGACCGCGGCGACGCTGACGCGCTACGCCGACAAGTTCGCCGGCAAGGCGCACGAATTCAAGTTCGGGTTCGAGTTCGAGCGATCGAAGATCCGCAACGAGTCGGGCTACCCGGGCGGCCGGTACTACTATGACTACGGCGGCGAACCGTATCAGGTGTTTCTGTGGGACGGCTACGTTACCGACGCAACCGCCACCCGCGCGTCCTTATATTCGCAGGACACTTGGACGGTCACCGATCGTCTGACGATGAACCTGGGCCTGCGCTTCGACATCAACCGCGGCTCGGTGCCGACCGGCAACGTGCTCAGCAACACCGCGCTCGCACCGAGAATCGGCGCGGCATTTGACGTGACGGGCGATCACCGCACCGTGCTGCGCGCACACTTCGGCCGCTACTACGACGCGCTGTTCGGGGGTCAGTTCGAGTTCATGGACCTGTCGCACCAGAACCCGCACATTACCGCTGACGTGCTCGGCCCCAACCGGTTCGTCGAAGTCGATCGCCGCAATCCGTCGACCAATCTCGGCCTCGATCCCAACATCAGGCAGTCGTTCGTCGATCAATTCCTTGTCGGCATCGAGCGGGAACTGCTGCCGAACTTCTCGACGACGGTCCAGTACATCAAACGCGACTTCAAGGACTTCATGGGGTTCATCGACACCGGATCCGTCTACGCGCCGGTGCAGAAGCAGGACCCCGGGCCAGACGGCAGGCTGAGCACCGCGGACGACGGCGCGTTCATTACGGTGTTCAACAAGACCAACCCAGGCCATGAGTTCCTGTTATTTACCAACCCGGCGAACGCGTTCAGGAACTACAGCGCCTTTCAGCTGATCGCCAACAAGCGGTACTCGCACAATTGGCAGGCGGGCCTGTCGTACACCTGGTCCCGCACTCGAGGAACGGTGAATAACATCGGCGGCACGAACGCGGGCGGGTCGTCGAACTTCCAGAGTCCCGGTCAGACCGGAGAGTTCGCGGACCCGAACCATTTCGTCAACGCGGATGGCCCATCAACGTTCGACTACACCCACCAGGTGAAGCTCGATGGCACCTATCGGGTGCCGCTGTTCGGAGGTTTCAACATCAGCGGCGTCTATCGATATACGACCGGCCTGTCGTACGGCCGCACGGCAACGATTCGCGGGCTGACCCAGGGGAGCGAGACGGTCCGCGTGCTGCCGCGCGGCACCTATCTCACGGACCCGATCAACCTCATCGACTTCCGAGCGGAGAAGACCTTCCCGCTCGGATCGTCGGCGCGTCAGGTCGGCGTCTACCTCGATCTCTTCAACCTCAATAATCAAGGCGTGCCGGACAGCGGCAGTCGGACCGCCGTCATCGAATCGTCGGGGTCGACGTTCCAGAATCCGAACCGGTGGATCAGCCCGCGCCTCGCGCGGCTCGGATTCAGGGTCACTTTCTAGACAGGGACTAGGGATTAGGGATTAGGGGTTAGGGATTAGTTAGGGATTAGGAATAAGCGGCTAGCCGAGGGCTGGAGCGGAAGCGCTCCAGCCCTTTTCTTTTATGGCTGTCCTTACCAGTCCCCCCTGTCCTCAGCCCCAAGTAGAATTCACCTGTGCCCGAACGTCCCCCGCGACCGTCGCGCGCAGAAACCCGGGAAATCGTCGAGCTCAAACACCTGAAGGCCGCACAACCTGAGCTGGCGTCGGCCATCGACATGCAGATTGCGCTGGTCGACATGCAGCGGCGCGTCCAGTCGCGCGTGCCGCTCCCGTGGATCCACGTCGATCCCGAGTGGCAGCGCGCGCAGCAGTCGGCGGGACGACCGCTGGTCCGCTTTCGCGACATCCCGCTCGAGTGGAGCGATTTCCGTCTGACGCTGCGCCAGACTGCCGACATCCTGCTGCGGTTCGACGCGCTGGAGCGGCCCGACTACGACAAGATTCTGGCGCTCGCCAGGGACGGCAACGCGCTCGAGCCGCTGGTCTCGGCATGGTATGACGCCTCGTCCGGCGTCGAGACGGGCAGCGGCTCGCGCCATCGCGTGCCGTCAGACGCGCCAGCGAGCCTCGACCAGGTCCTCGTGCTGGCGCTGCGTCCGTTCCTGGCGCGCTGCGCCGAGGCGCTTTCGCAGCGCGTCGATCTCGGGGCATGGATGCACGGAAACTGCCCGGTCTGCGGGTGGGAGCCGGACTTCGCCGTGATCACGCCAAGCGCCGATCGTCGGCTGTTCTGCGGCCGATGCGTCGCGCAGTGGAGCTTCGGCCCGCTGACCTGCCCGTTCTGCGCGAACGACGACCGCGCGCTCATCACGTCGTTTGCGACGCGCGACGGCCGCTACCGCGTGTCGGCGTGCGACGTCTGCCGGCGATATCTGAAGGCGTACGACGCCCGGCACGCGCAGCGCCCGGTGATGATTGCTGTCGACACCATCGCGACGCTGCCGCTCGACGCGGCGGCGATGCAGCGAGGCTATGTTGGTTAGCCGATCGTTGACGGGACCACGAAGACACGACAAACACGACGAATCACGAAGAAGAGCAGACGAGTTTCTTCTTCGTGACTCCTCGTGATCGTCGTGTTTTCGTGGTGGTCTTCGTTCTTACTGCTGTTGCTGCTGCACGGCCGGCTTCGCCACGAAGAGCGTCGACGCTTTCGAGGAGGCCCAGCTGATCAGGTTGCGGGACTCCATGAAGCGCCCCGCGTTGGAGCGGGCGCCGAACACGACGACCGCGACATCCTGGCCGCTCTGCGGCAGCCGCAGGACCGTCGCGAGGCAGTAGCCGGCCTTGGAGATGAACCCGGTCTTCCCCGCGCGGACTTCGACGTCAGTACGCCCGAGCAGATGGTTCGTGCTGTGAAACGTGATGGACCGCTTCCCGCTGAACACCGTGTACTCGGACATACGCATGACCGACGAGATGCGCTCGTCCTGCGACGCGTGCGTGATGAGGCGCGCCATATCGTAGGCCGACGAGACGTTCTCGGAGAGCAGGCCGGAAGGGTCGGCATACTGCGTACTTTGCAGGCCGAGCTCGGCCGCTTTCTCGTTCATGCGGGCGATGAAGCCTTCCGAGCCGTACGGCGAGATCCGGGCGAGCGCGCGTGCGGCGGCGTTGTCCGACGCGATGAGCAGGAGGTGCAGCAGGTCGTCCGCCGTCACCTTGTCATTCGAGTGCAGGTGCGTCGTCGACGCCTGAAACACGTCGCTCCTCGCGATCGTGACCGGCTCCGTGAGATCCGGGTTGTTCTCGAGGAACACCGTCGCCGTCATCACCTTGGTGATGCTGGCAATGGACCGCTGGCTCTGCGAGTTTTCTTCCCAGAGCACCTGGCTGGTTTCGGGGTTGTAAATGATCGCTGCAGCGGCGCGGACATCCGGCACGAGGTCGCCGCTCGCATCGACTTTGTAGCGCGGGAGCGCGGTGTCGGCCATCTCGCGCGACATGGCGGCGGCGCGCGCGCGCGCCAGCTTCAGCTTGCGCGACTGCGAACGCGCGGCCGAGTACGCGGCGCGACGGGGCGCCTTCGCGGCTGCCGGCTTCGGAGATGTCGTGCGGCGCGTCCCGGTCGCTGCGTCAGTCGGCGTCGCGCCGATACTGACGAGGCTCAGAAGCACAGCGGGAGCGATCCAGAATAATGACTTTCTGTTCAAGCGGGCAACCCCCGACGAGTCGAATGTAATTGCTGTGTCGGCCGGTGGAAAAATAGTAGCAGATAATTCATAGACTGCAAGGGAATTATCGCTAAGCATCAGCCAAAACCGACGATTTACGGCTGAGCCTCATGAACGAGCTGTGACCAAATCCTGTGCCACAATTCCCCGCCGACGCGCGCAGCCTACTTGTTGTTTATCGGCCCGCAGGCTGCCGGCAGCAGAGGAACTCGCGTGATACCAGCGATGACGGCGCGTGAACAGCAGGAATACACGGAATTGCGCGCCACAATTCGGGAACGCGGCACCATTCGCGTCTGCGTGTTCGCCGCCGGCTTGGTCGCGTGGGCGGCGTTGACCCTCGCAACCGCCGTCCTAGCGACGACCCCGATCGCGACGTTGCTGCCCCTCCTCGCGCTGGCGGCGATCTTCGAGGCTGTCTTCGCGCTCCACGTCGGGGTCGAGCGCATCGGTCGCTATCTGCAGGTCTATTACGAGACGGACGAGACCGGGGCGGGGTGGGAACACGCCGCGATGGCGTTCGGCCGCCCCTCCGGCGCGGCGACCTCGGACCCGCTCTTCCCGCTGATGTTCCTGCTGGCGGCGGCGTTCAACGTCATGCCGGCGCTGATCATGGAGCCCACGCGCGCGGAGCTGGTGTTCATCGGCGGCGCGCATGCGCTGTTCCTCGTGCGCCTGGCGTCCGCGCACGCCGCGGCGTCGAAACAGCGAACGATCGATCTCGAGCGATTCCGGCAGATGAAACGAGCGACGATTTCATAGCCACGAAAACACGAACACACAGAAACAGAGTTGGATCTTCGTTTCGTGCTTTTGTGTCTCGCCGGCTAACGTGTGCCCTGCAGGAGTCGAGCAACCTCGCGCAGATCCCTCTCATAGAACGCCGGCGGCGCGGTGCGGAGGAATTGCTCGAGATAGGGGCGCGCGGCGTCCAGGGCGCCGTCGCGCGCGAGGGCGTTCCCCACGTTGTAGAGCGCGTCGTAATTGCGCGGATCGAGCTGCACGGCGCGCTTCCAGGCGTCGACCGCCGCGGCCCGGTCGCCGCCTTTCAACGCGACGTTCCCGAGCCCGGCCTGCGCGCGTGACGAGCGCGGATCGAGCTGGGCGGCGCGTTCGAAATGGCGCTTCGCCGTAACGAGGTCGCCGCGCTCGAGCGCGAGGAGCCCGAGGTTTTCGAGCGGAATCGCGCTCGACGGATTCATCACGAGCAGGCGCTCGAAAATCGCACGCGCGCTGTCGGCGCGACCGGCCTGCGCGTACGCGATGCCCAGCGCGTTCAGCGAATCCACATCGACCACCGGCCCGCTTGCAACCGATTCGAGCAGCCGAATCCCCTCTGCCATGCGGCCGGTTTCTGTCAGATAGCCGCCCAGCTGTCCCAGCAGCCGCGGCTCGGTAAGGCCCGCATTCACGGCTCGCTTCAGCACATCGACCGCCCCCGCCGCGTCGCCACGTTGCCAGTCCACGAACGCGAGGTGACGATACGCCATCGCCATGTCGGGACGGGCGGCTATCAGGCGTTGGTAGATGTGCACGGCGTCGCCGGCGCGGCCCGCGCCGAATGCCTCGACGGCGTCGTGAACCGCCTTGTCCAGATCGACGAGGCGCTTCGGATCGTCCGCCGCCGTGTAGCGTGCCTTCGCCGGCGCACTGCCGGAGACGTAGCCCAGTGCGCGCAGCCGGGCGGCGGCGTCGGGATCCTCGGTGCGCCGCTCGCCTGGAAGCGCGGCGTGGAAGCCGGCAAGCGCGAACGCCAGCGTGCGGCGCTCCGGCGATCGCCCGGCAACATTCGACTGCTCGCCCGGATCGGCCGACAGGTCGTATCGCTCGGCAATCGGCAACTCGATGTACTTCTCGCGATCGACGAGCACGCCGGTCAGCGGCGCCCACCCGCGATTGAGCATCGCCGACATCGCCTCGAAATACGACGGACGCGGCGGCGAGGCGCCCCGGTCCGCAACGCGCAGTAACGTGCGGCCCGGCAGATCGGCGGGTACTGCTTGACCGACAGCATCGAGAATGGTCGGGAGGATGTCGACGTGGCGCGCGGAGACCGATGACGCTTCGCGACGGTCCGGCTGAAGCCGGACACGGCGTGCGTCGCCGCCAATCTCGGCGATGATCAGCGGGACGCGAAGCGTGGACTCGTACGCAAACAGACCGTGCGATTGCTCGCCGTGATCGCCCAGGCTCTCGCCGTGATCGCCGGTGACGACGACCAGCGTCGGCCGCGCCGACGCGCGCAGATCATCCAGCAGGGAGGCCAGCGCCGCATCGGTCGCCGCGACCTCGCCGTAGTACGGCCGTCCGGCATACTGGGCATCGAATGGCGGCGGTGGACGGTAAGGCGCGTGTGGATCGAACACATGCACCCACGCGAACCACGACTTCGTCCTGATTCTTACCCCACCTGCCCTACTCGTCTCACCTGCCCCGCCCGCCGCTTCCTCCCGTGAGGCTATCCACGCCCGCGCGAGCGGCACGACCACCGACGCCGGCCGCTCGGGCATCACGAACTCGGTCGGCGCGCGGGTGTCGCCGAACCGATCGTCGTAAACGTCGAAGCCCTGATTGAGGCCGAAGCGCGAATGCAGCGGAAACGCGCCGACGAACGCCCCGGTTGCGTAGCCGGCCTGCTCGAGCAGCGTCGCCAATGTGCGCGCGTGCGCCGGCAAGCGGTAGCCGCTGTTGTCGCGGATGCCGTGCTGATACGGATACGTGCCGGTGAGGATGCTCGCGTGCGAGGTGAGCGTAATCACGGCGTGGGCGTGCGCGAAGTCAAAGCGCACTCCCTGCGCGGCGAGCCGATCGAGCGCTGGTGTCGCTGCCGGTCCGCCGTAACAACTCAGCGCATCGGCGCGCAGCGTATCGATCGTGATCAGCAGAACATTCTGACCGGGGATCGGCCGCAGGTCCGCGGGGCGCGCCCTCGAGCAACTTTCCGCGGCTGCCGCTGCCGCGGCCGCGGCCACGAAGGCACGAAGCCACGAACACGAAGGCACGAAGGCACGAAGGCACGAAGAAGAAGTGAGGTCTTCTTCGTGTTTTCGTGTTTCGTGGTTGCATATTTATCTGGGTGCCTGGCTCGTCGGCGTGTCCGCCCCATCGACGGCGCTTTCGAGAATCGCGTTGAACAGGAACTTGAACGTGCCGTGCGGCTGACCGCGGAAGTACACGCCGAAGCCGGTGAGGATGACGTGACCGCGGCCAACAGCCGCGTCGAGCGCCGCCGGTTTCCCGGCGATGCGGTTGGCGCCGTTGATCCAGCCGGACATCAGCAAATCGTTCTCGGCGTACCGCGCCAGCACGCGCACGCCGGTCGGCGTCCGCGATCCGGCGGCGGCCTCTTCACCCGAATCGCTGCCGCCGCGCCCTCCACGCGCGCCACCGACGTCGAAGGCGCGTCCGTTGACGAAAAATGCGGCCTGCTCGGCCGGCAAACCGGCCATGAGCGGCTGCGTCGTGTCGATCCTCATCCGCAGCAGCGAGCCGGGACAGTAGAACTCGGTGTTGCGCACGCCGTCCAGCGCGTCGCGCACCGGGATGTTGAAGTAGCGAATCGGCAGCGTGCTCGCGGCGTCTACCGCGAACAGCGTGCCGCCGCCCTCGACGAATGCGCGCAGCGCCGCCACGCCATCGAGGCCGATCCCGCCGGCATACTCCGGCGGCATCGCGCCCGGCGCGTGTCCGTTGACGATGGCGTCGGCGTCCTGATTCGGCAGGACGATCGTATCGAACCGGCTTCGCAGATTCCCCGCCCGGACGTCCTTGTTCTCCAACGGCGTGAACGGCACGTCGAATTGCTCGAGCACGTATCGCGCCCATCCCTCGTCCATCGCCGCGAGATACGACTTGTACACGCCCACACGCGGCGCATGCAGCCGGCGCGACGACCCCGCCGCATTCGCATCGTCGATATTGAACCGGGTGGCGGTCATGCTCACTCGCGCGCCGCGCTTCAGCGCGTCCATCGCGGTTTTCACCGACAGGTTGGTGCGGCGATCGGTTTCCACGGTCCGGCCAAAGCCGGACGCTGCGTACGTGGTGTCCGCCTTCAGTCGGACCTCTTCGAGATCCGCCGCGAACGTGTCCTTGATCATGTCAGCGCGCACGCCCATCTGGTACGGCAGTGTCCACCCGGCCATATCGTACGGCCGCTTGGGCGCGCCACCGGGCCCGTTGGTGCGATTCGGATGATGCTGCGGCTCGAGGAGATCTTTCGCGTAGCCGCGATTGGGTTGCGCCATCATGATCACAAACGATCCGGCGGCGTATTGCTTGCCGCCGGCGGTGAACGGCGCCTTCGCGCGCGAGATCTCGACGGCGCCCATTCGCAGCACGTCCAACAGCTTCGCTGCGGACGATAGATCGTGTTGTTCAGCCGGAATGATGTAGGCGTACGGATCGCCCTTCTTACCAGCCGCCACCTGATCACGCGCCATCTGATAGCGGTTGTAGAGCCAGTCCTCGCGATACTCTGCACCCAGCCGCAGCACGGCCATCGAGCCGGTGACCATGTAGTCCATCTGATCGCGCAGCGTCCAGTGCCCCCCGGGCCACGGGCTCGGGTTCCACGTCGACGGCTCCCGCGCGCTCTCGCCGCTTGCCAGCGTCCGCGGCAGCTGATCGGCGCTGATATCAACCGGCGTCGCCAGCCGGCCGCCCGCGACTTCGGTGAGGATCCCGACGACGTTGTGGAAGCACGGCGTCGATCGCATGCCACCGTTCCACCAGTTCGAGTACTGCGAGAAGCCCTGCGCGCCCGGCTTGCCTTCTTCCTCGAGGCGCTGCTGAATCCCGACGCCGAGCATCGTGATGCCGCGGTTGATCAGCGGGTGCATGTTCGGGTTCACGGGATCGTCCATCGGCGGCGTCCAGATCCGCGGCGACGTCAGCCCCGACTGATGCTGGTTGTACAGAATCTGCGGGAACCACTCCTGATAGAGCTGTGTCGTGATCACGCGAGTCTCGGCCAGGTTCTGCATGTACCAGTCGCGGTTGTTGTCGTGCCCCGCGTACTTCTGGTACAGCACCGGCGGCATGGTCCCTTCGAACCGCGTGCCGAGCTGCGCGCGATACCAGTTCGCGACGAGGTCGAGCCCGTCGGGGTTCATGACGGGCACGGTGACGAAGATCACCTCGTCACGGATGCGTTTCATCTCAGCGGACTCAGAGGTCGCCGCCATGTAAGCGACCTCGGAGCTGACCTGCGCGTGTCCTACTTCGGTGGCGTGCAGACCGAAATCGATCCACACAATCGCCCGGCCCTCGCGCGCGAGCTGGTGCGCCTGCTGATCGGTCAGAGCGCGCGCGTCCGCGAGCTGCCGCGCGATCTCCTTGTACCGATCCAGCCGCCGCAGATTCTCCTCCGACGAGATCGCGGCGAGGATCATCTCGCGCCCTTCCGTGCTCTTGCCGATCGTGAACAGTCGGACCCGCGGCGATGCCGCCGCCAGCGCCCTGAAATACGCGCGCACCTGGCCGAAATCGGCGAGCTTGCGATCCGTACCGGGCTTGAATCCGATGATCTGCTCCGGCGCCGGAACGGTCTTGATCGCGATCCTGGGCGGCGCCGCGCCGATGGTGGCGACGGCCAGGACTGCCACGGCGAGATGACGTGTCATGTGTTACCTCTGTGCCAAAGCGATCGTCAGCAGCAGCGCGTGCTGCGTGCCCATCCACGCGTCGGTCGTGTCGAACGACTCGGTGAGCGCATGCGCATCCCGGCCGCGTCCGCCGCCCCCAATCGTGATGGATGGGATTTTCAGGCTCATCGGGATGTTCGAATCGGTCGACCCTTCCCCGAGGTTCGAGGAAAAGCCGAGCACCGTCGCCGCGGCGAGCCCGGTTCTGACGATCGGCGAGCTCTCCGGGGTCGACCCCGCCGGGCGGTCGCCGACCAGCTCCTTGACTGCCGTAATGACGCCAGGCTTTCCCCAGCGCTGGTTCTCCTCGTTGACCGCAGCGTCCACCGCCTTCTGGAAGCTCGCGTCGACGGCGGCGAGCGACGCCGGATCCGACGACCGCATGTCGACCTCCATCCACCCTTCGAACGGGATCGAATTCACTGAAGTGCCGCCGCCGACGCGGCCGACGTTGAACGTGGTCTTCGGCTGCTTCGGCACCTGCATTTCGTTGATCTTCGCGATCGCGCGCCCCATCGCGCCAATCGGGTTCGCGAGGCCGAACGCCCCGAAGCTGTGCCCGCCCGGTCCTTTGAACGTCACGCGGTACCGGTGGCTCCCGACAGCGACGTTGGTGACGTGCACGCCGGTGCCGTCGATCGACACGAAGCGGTCGATCTGATCCTTCAGCGTGACCTGGAACAGCTCCTTCACGCCGCGGAGATCGCCGAGCCCTTCTTCGCCGACGTTCGCAACGAAGGTGATCGAGCCGGGCGTCTGCACTTTCGCCTTCTTCATCTCGCGAACGATCTCGACGAGCACCGCCAGGCCGCGGCAGTCGTCGCCGATCCCCGGACCACGCAGCACCGCGCCTTCGCGCTTCACCCGCACGTCGGTCCCTTCCGGAAACACCGTGTCGAGGTGCGCCGCCAGCACCATGTGCGGACGCGGCGCCGCGCCCGGATATTCGCCGAGCACGTTGCCCGCCTTGTCCACACGGACATCCTGCAGGCCCATCTGCTGGAAGACGCGCTTCAGCTCCTGCCCTCGCACCTCCTCCTTGAAGGAGGGGGCGGGCATCTCGCAAAATCGAATCTGGTCCTCGATCGTTTGCGCCTCGTTCGCCTTCGCCGCTTCGACGGCGGCTTTGACCGCAGGATCTTTCAACAGCTCGGCCACGCCGGGGCCGCCGCCCTGCCCGCGCACGACCTCAACCGACCCGGCCAGCACCAGTATTCCCAACGCGAGAGATCGCAGCACGGCCACCTCCGTCATGGAAAATCCAAGGAAGAATGGTAACGCAGCCTGCTGTCGGCCGGAGCAATCCAAATAGCCGTATTGACGCACGTTCGGTTGCAGGACCGAGTAACTTTTGTAGAGAAAAGCCCGATGATCGCGCTTATTCTCTGGGGTCTGGTCCTATTTTCAGATTTTGTCAGGAGGTCAGCTGTGACTCGTACGATCTTTCGGGCGCTCGCAGCGCTGGCGATCGTGTTCGCATTCGGTCTCGCGCCGGCCGCGGCACAAACGGGACAGACATTCGGCGAGTTGGTCGGCAAGGTTACCGACGACCAGGGCGGCGTGCTGCCGGGCGTCACCGTCACGATGTCGGGCCCCTCTGCGATGGGCAACCCGACGGCCGTGACGAACGAGCGCGGGCAGTACCGCTTCCCCGCGGTCAACTCCGGCACTTACAGCTTGAAATTTGAATTGACCGGTTTCTCGCCGATGGTTCGCGAGGGGATTGTCGTCCCCGTGCGCCAGACCGTTACGGTCGATGTCCCCATGAGACTCGCGTCGCTGCAGGAAACGGTCACCGTCAGCGGCTCGTCGCCAACCGTCGACGTCGAGAACACGAAAGTCGGCGCGCGGCTGTCGCAGGAAATCCTGACCGCCGTTCCGACGTCGCGCACGATCTTCGGATCGACCACAGTGCTGCCCGGCATGACAATGGGCCGTCAGGATCCGGGCGGGTTGACCGCGGCGACGTCGACCGGCATGGTGGCGCACGGCGCCCAGAACTACAACCTGAACTACTACGGCGTCACGGCCGACACGCCATCGAACTACGGGTCGATGTACTACATGGACTTCGGATCGGCCGAAGAAATCTCCGTCGACACGGCCGCGATGGGCGCGGAGGTCGGCGGCGGTGGCGGCGCGAACATCAACATCATTCCGAAGTCGGGCGGCAACGCGGTGAAGGGCGACGCGCTCTACAACGTGACGGGCAAGGGCTACTGGGATCACTTCACGGGCGACAACATCACCGACGATCTGCGCGCGCAGGGCATCACCGATCCGACGCTGCGAGGCCTGCAGGATATCAACGCCAACGCGGGTGGCCCGTTCGTCAAAGATCGCCTCTGGTGGTTCGGTTCGTTCCGGAACTACCGGACCATCGAGGCGACGCCGGGCTACACGATCGTCGGCTCCGATGGGAGCCTCACCAACCCGTTCCTGTCGAACCTCCGGAACTACACGGCCAGCGGGAAGTACCAGATCAACAAGAACAACCAGCTCTCCGCGTTCTGGACCTACAACAAGAAGTTCCAGCCGCATCGAGCCGCGGGCGTCACGCAGCCCAATCCGATCAATACGATCAATCAGGGGTCGCCGAAGAACCTGATCAACGGCAACTGGACGTCGGTGATGGGCCAGAACACGTTCCTGGAAGTGTCGTCCACGTACTTCCACATGCATTTTCCGAGCGACGTGTCCGACGAGTTCGCTGCGCTGCCTGCATCGCAGCAGCATTCGTCGACGTTCAACATCACGACCGGCATCTACCTCGACGGTCCTGACAAAGACGGGACGCACTTCCGGGACTCGTACCGCCAGCAGCAGAATATCGGTCTGACGCGGTACATCGACTCGTGGCTCGGCGCCAACCATCAGTTGAAGACCGGCTTCGAGAATTGGTATGGCTGGGGCCAGGAAGAGTTCAACGTTTTCAACGACACGCGGTTGCGGTACACGAGCAACGCAGACGGCACGAATCTCCAACCGTCCGAGGTCTACGGGTGGGCCACGCCGCTGACCCAGAAACAGCGGATGCGCAACTTCGCCGGCTTCGTCCAGGACCGCGCGAGCTACTCGCGCGTGACGATCAACGCCGGCTTGCGCTGGTCGTACTACGACGGCAACATCCCGGCTCAGTCCGGCGGCGGCGGCCGCTGGTTCCCGGTCACGAACTATCCCGAAATCGACCCGGGGTACAGCTGGAACACGCTCGCGCCGCGGACCGGCGTCGTGATCAAGCTCACCGAGGATGGCAAGAACGTCGCGAAGGCGAGCTACAGCCGGTACTACGAAGTCATGTACATGGACGAGTTCGCGAGCATCAACCCGAACATCATCGACACCACCGACGCAAACATCCCCGTCGTGTACGCATGGAACGGTGATCTGAACGGCAACGGCATCGTGGACGCAAACGAGCTCGGCAACTTGAAGCGCAAGTTCACCCCGAAGTCCAACACGATAGACCCGAATTTGAAGGATCCGAAGAACGACGAGATCATGTTCGCGTTCCAGCGCGAGCTCGCGAGCAACTGGTCTTTGAGCGTCGACTGGATCCAGCGCTGGTTCAAGGACCAGACCATCAACCAGGACTGCTACGGCCTGCCGTGCGACACCGTGGCAACGACCGCCTACGCACCTACACGCGTGGTGACCGACTTCGGGCCAGACAATATCCGGGGCACGGCCGATGATCGCCAGCTGACGTTCAATGACGTGCTTCCCGCATATCTCGGCAAAGACACCTTCTTGCACACGAACTGCGGAAACAACGTAACAGTGAGCTGCACGCAACGGTACAAGGCGTTCGAGATCTCGGTCGGCAAGCGGATGTCGAACCGCTGGCAGATGCAAGGGTCGTACGTGTGGTCGAAGCTCGACGGCGACATCTGGCTCGACTACACGAATCCGAACAACCTGATCGATTTCGTCGGCAAGGGCGCGACGGCCACCGGCTCGAACACGACGTCGCCCGATCAGCCGCATGCCTTCAAGCTGCTCGGCAGCTATCAGGCGCCGTTCGGCATCACCCTCGGCGCGAACTACCAGGCGCTGAGCGGCCTGCCACGCGATCGTAATCTGGCCGTGCCGTTCTCGCAGGGCACGACCAACATTCGCGTCGAACCGCGCGGCACGTATCGCGCGGATACCCTGAAGCTGCTGTCGCTGCGCGCGGACAAGAGCTTCCGGATCAGCGGCCCGCGGCGGGCGTCGGTCATCCTCGAACTGCACAACGCGCTCAACTCCAGCGCAGGCCAGGTCACTTACGGTACGGTGACCCGCGGCAATGCCAGTCAGGCGGCGTTCGACGACGCACGGAAAACAGTCTCGTATTTCGGCCGCGTGCAGGAGATCGTCGCGCCGCGCGTGCTCAAGCTCGGGTTCAAGTTCGAGTTCTGAATCGTCGAGTAATCGGGTAATCGGGTAATCGGGTAATAGATCGGTCGCTGGGCGGGCCGGCATCTGGAAACAGATGCCGGCCCTTTTTCGTGTCCGCGCCGCCGCACCCCGCCGCCGCACCGCTCCGGTCGGCACCCTTCGGTGTCTCGGCAGGCGACCAACTTTGTTGACAAATTCCTTACGAATCAACGTATCCTCTTCGGCACTGACGCAGCCGGGTTGGAGCTCGGTTTTGCCAGGAGGTCAGCTGTGCCACGTCCTTTCTTCCGGATCTCCCCCGCCCTGCTCGTGGTCCTCGTCATCGGTCTGACAGCCGAACGGTCAGCCGCGCAGGAACTGCGCGGCCGCATGACGGGCGTCATCACCGACAACACCGGCGCCGTATTGCCGGGTGTCACGGTCACTGCCGCCGGTCCCGCGCTCATTCAGCCGCAGATCACGGTTAGCGGCGCCGATGGCACGTACCGGTACGCTGCGCTGCCGCCTGGCTTGTACACGGTCACCTTCGAGCTCAGCGGGTTTCAGACGCTCAAGCGCGAAGACATCCGCCTCGGTCTGAACCAGACGCTCAGCATCGACGCGCAACTCCAGTTGTCGTCCCTGCAGGAAACGGTCACGATCACAGGCGAATCGCCGGTTGTGGATGTCAAGAACACCACCATCGGCACGAACTTCACCAAGGAGCTGCTCCAGGACATCCCGAACGCGCGCGACATCTGGGCGGCGCTGGCGCAGGCGCCCGGCTTCCAGATGACCGCGTACGACGTGGGCGGGTCGCACACCGGAACGCAGACCGGATTTCAGACCTACGGCGTCTCGGGTCAGAACAAGACGCTCTTCGAAGGCATCAACGTGACCGAGGGGCAGGACACCAACGCCGGCTACTTCGATTTCGGCAGCTTCGAGGAGATGCAGGTCGGCGGCTCCGGCAACATGGGCGAACAGTCGGGTCTGGGAGCGTTTCTGAACCTGACCGTCAAGTCGGGCGGCGACAAGTTCAACTCGCAGGTGTATTACGACTACGTGGGCCAGCAGACGCTCTCGAACAATGTTCCGGATGCGTTCAAGACGCCCGGCGGCACCGATTCGAGCGGATTTAGGGCGCCGACGATCATCGATCCGGCGACGGGCCAGCGGCTCGGGCTGTCGCGCGGCAACCCGATCACGAAGCAGTACGATTTCAACGTGAACCTGGGTGGACCGATCAGGAAAGGCCGCCTCTGGTACTTCCTCAGCTATCGCGACAACAATCAGTACAAGACGATTCTCGGGCTGCCCGGCGAGGAAGCGCAGAGCCAGCTCGTGAACAAGACCGCCAAGGTCACGTACCAGCTCAATCGGTCGAACCAGATCATCGGGTTCTACAACGTACGGTCCAAGTTCCAGCCGCTGCGCGATCTGTCGCTCGCGATCCCGGTGTCGGCGGCAAACTGGCAGGACTCGAAGAACCGGCCGCAGAAGATCGAGTGGACGAGCACGCTCGGCAACCGCGCATTCCTCGATGTGCAGGGCTCGCACTGGGGCAACTACTTCCCCCTGTATCCGACGCAGACCCAGTCCACGTCGACCGAGGGCGTGCCGGTCGGCCGCCTCGACCTCGACACGAACCAGCAGTCCGGCGCGTCGAGCCTGTATCACAACCGCACGACGCTGAAGCCCCAGTTGTCGGCCGCGCTCTCGTACTTCGTCGATCGCTTCGGGGGCAACCACAACTTCAAGTTCGGCATCGAGGCGTACCGCGAGCGGCGCCAGTTTCTGCGATTCCAGCCGGGCAACATCTACTACCGCGATCGGGGCAACACGCCCGTCGAGGTCGACATCTACAACACGCCGAACGAAGGCATAGACGATTCCACCGCGACCGGCCTGTACGCGCAGGACGGATGGAACGTGACCCGGCGCTTCACCATCAACGCGGGCGTGCGGTTCGATCGTTACAAGATCGGCTGGCCCGAACAGAGCTTCACGCCCGAGCAGACGGCGTACTTCCAGCCGGTGTCGACGCAGGAGACGACCGTGGCGGACTTGAAGTCGGTGAGCCCGCGCCTTGGCTTCGCGTGGGATATGACCGGCAGCGGTAAGACCGTGTGGAAGGGCTACTACGGGCGCTTCTACTACAACCCGAGCACCGACGTCAGCCAGCTGGAGAATCCGGTCGGCCAGGCGGCGCTGCGGTACCAGTTCAACGACCTGAACGGCAACAAGCTCCTCGATGGGCCGCAAGAGCTCGGGCGGCTGCTCACGACGGTCGGCGGCGCCGGTTTCGTGACCGTCGATCGCGCGCTCGAGCATCCCTACGGTCAGGAAGCCTCGACGCATTTCGAGCAGGAGCTCGCGCCCTATCTGTCCGGGCGCGCGTCGTATGTCTACAAGAGCACGCGGAACGTCTGGGCTGAAGTCGACGTGACGCGCGCCAACGCCTACACGATTCCATTTCCGTTCACCGATATCGGCCCCGACGGCGTGCGCGGCACCGCCGACGATCAGCAGCTCACGCTCTACGATCGACCGGCCAGCGCGCCGTCGACGCGCACCTTTACGAATCCGGGCCGCATCCCCGGCGTGCCGGCGCTCGAAGGCGACTATCACACGATCGAGTTCGCGCTGAACCGGCGCTTCCACGGCAAGTGGCTGCTGCTCACGTCGTTCGAGCAGACGTGGGCGGACGACTTCCGGAGCACGACCACCGGGACCGGCTCGCTCGACGTGGTTCGGCAGGCCACGAGCACGTCAACCGGGAGCGGCAACGTGATCTGGCAGCCGAACCTGCGGCGGTTCGGACGCCAGGCCACCACCTACTGGAACTACAAGGTCCTCGGACGCTACGTGTTCCCGTACGATCTCGGCGTCAGCGGCTCCTACAAGCTGCAGAGCGGCTACAACTGGGGACGGAACACCAGCGTGCCGTTGGCGAACGCCGGCAGCGAGTCGGTCCTCATGGAACCGGTCGATGCCAACCGCACCGCGAACGTGCACATCATCGATTTCAGGTTCGAGAAAGGCTTCAAGATTCGCGGCGCCGGCAAAGTCACCGGGATGATGGACCTGTTCA
>WNEY01000331.1_pt1 | contig 31260 bp, 44 predicted proteins | sample 5400531 | NCBI WGS metagenome assembly WNEY01 (sample SAMN13153338, study PRJNA577476) | soil metagenome | isolation source: 200 cm saprolite under Douglas fir tree site 1 | place: USA:California | collected 2015-04-18
TCGGACTACTTCCCGGCGTCCCCTGGGAGGACGACCTCGCCGCCAGCGCCGGAGACCTTCGCGACGGCCGCTGAAGAGGCCTTCGCGACGGTGATCCGCATCGCGATCGTTACGCGACCAGACCCTAATAGCTTGTCGATTCCGGCCGCGGTCAAGTCGATGTTGATTCGAGAATCGTCCTTCTTCGCGTGCCCCGCGGCCTCGAACTCGCCAAGCCGACGCGCGAGGTCTTCGAGGTCGATCGACTTCGTCTCACGAGGCTGGAAGTGACGGGTGAAGCCGTGGCGGCCGAAGTGGTCCGGCTCGTACTTGATCATCCACTTGAACTTGTGTTTGTGGAGCCCGGCCATCCCGGTGCCGCCCCGACCGCCTGCGCCCCGGCCGTGTTTCTTGCCGCGCCCATGGGTGCGGCTCCCCCGCAACTTGCGGGTCCTAGACACCATCGGCTGCCTCCTCGATGAGCATCCGCTGCAGGAGTTCGTTGATCGTCTTCCCGCGGTAGCCGAGGTCGCCGCCGTCGTGGTATCCGCGCTTGATCCCGCGGTACCCTTTGCGAGGCGGCGGCAGCCGGACAACGGGCCGCAGCTCCCGGACGTCTTGCAGGGTCGCCTCGCCTTTCGCGATCGCCTGGCTGAGGTCCCAGATCGACTTGTAGTTGCTGTGTCCCTTCACGAACGCATCGTCGATCGGTTTGTCGCCGACTTGGCGCCCGCGACGGAGGAGGAGCTTCGCGAGGACCTCCGGGTCCACCTCGCCCCATGTGACGTAATCCTTGACGAGATGCAGCATGCCGCGGAACGTGGCATCCTCCGGGACGATGGAGCAGTGGTTCTGCCGCGTCAGATGGAGCATTCGCAGGGTGTCTTTCACCTGACGCCGAAGGTCGCCTTTCCCCCGGAGGCGAAGGACCGCAAACGTCATTCTTCCGGAGCCTCCCCTCCCTCCGCTCCCTCCGTCGGCTCTTCGGTGAGCGTCTCCCCCTCGACCGCGATCTCCTCGGGTAGCTCCGCCGGGGGCTCCGGCGTCGGTGGGGCCTCAATCTTGCGGACGAAAACCTGCTCGGCGCCCGCCTTGATCTTGAGGCGCTCCATCTGCTCCGTCCGCACCTTGACTTGGACCGTCTTGCGCAGCGCCTCGAACGTCGCAAGCGCGTAATTCACCGTCGTCTTCGTGTGGCCCTTCGTGAATCCCCACGCGTCGGTGATGCCGGCGAGACGTAGCACGCTCTTCGCGACGTCGCCCACCGCCAGGCCCACGCCTTGCGGCGCGGGCTTCAGGACGACCTCGACCGATCCGCTCCGGCCTGTGACCTTGAACGGCAATGAATGGGCGCGCATGCAACCGCACTCCCAGGAGCCGCAGCCCCGTTTGATTTCGATCATGTTGAGCTTCGCATTGTCGATCGCCCGCCGGATCGAGGGTCCGACCTCGCGCCCTCGAGCCCGCCCGAGCCCCGCGAATCCGTCCTTGTTCCCGACGATGCAGGTGATGACGAAGTTCACGCGACGCCCGGAGTCGGTCATCCGCTGGACCATGTTGACATCGAGCACCTCGTCCTCGGTCTCCGGGAGCAGGATATCGACAATCTCCGGCTCGCGGACCGGCAGGCCGGTGCGAATCGCGGCGCCGAGCGTCGTCACCTGCCCCGCGATGACCATCCGTCCGAGCTTCGTCTTCGGAATCCACTCGCTCAGATTCCTCTCCGGTCGTGCGGCGCGGGCCGTCCGCTTTTGGCGTCGTCCGCCTCGTCGCTTGGGCATCAGGGCGCCTCCAACTTCGTCTTCACGGCGTCAAACTGGGTCGCGAGGCCCTCGCCGATGTGAGTCCCGCGGATGCGATCCTTCGATGGTAACACCTCGGGACTGTGGGGCACGCTCACCCCGGAGTCCAAGAGGCCTTGGAGCGCGGCGAACAGACGGCCGCCCTTGGAAGGCCGCTGAGTTCCGAGATCGAGGATCCCATCCGTGACGCCCTTCGCAGCGGCCCGCTTGCCCGCGAGGTAGCCCGTCAGGTACGCGGCGGGGAGATTCCCGGTGCCCGCAGCCCATCCGCGGTCCTTCAGCTCAAGCGACTGCGCCGAGGCGAGGACTTGGTCGCCCGCTGCCTCCGCCCGGACGAACTGCACGATCGTCTGACGGAGCGTCTTGCGGACCACGATGCGCGGCTTCCCGCTTCGGAGGAGTTTCGATCGCGTCCGATAATCCGTGCGGCCCTCCCGGCGACGCCGGAACGGTGTCCGATAGTGGGGACCTTGGGTCACTTCGCCGCCTCCCGAACCGCGCCCGCGGCGTGCAGCTGTTGGTCCAAGTGTGCTCTTGATTTGAACATCCCGCCTTTTGCCTGAGCATAGAACCGGCGGTACGTGTGCACATCGATACGGCCTTGGTCTCGGAGCTCGCGCAGATGGCGGCGCATCCCGCGGATCACGCCAATCCAGCGCGTCTTCTGCGGCGTTCGCGCGTTCAGTGCGCCTTCGCGGCTCCCGTGGCCACGCCGACGACCTTTCGCCTTCTGCGCCGCACGATAGCGAGCGCGACCCCGGGAGACGCCCTTCACCGGGCGCTTCTGGATGATGTTCCGACGGATCAGATTCCGAATCCCATCGCGCGTGATTGCGTCGAGGATGTCGTCCTGGGCCTTCGGGTCCGTTGTGATCCACACGCGGTTCACCCCGATTCCCAGGATTGACGCGGCGAGACGCCGCTGGTAGTCGAACCTCATTCCGTCACCATCCGGTTCAGCACGCGCAGCCCTTTGTCATCGCACGCTTTCTCGATCCGCTCCCGTTTGCGGGTGCCGACCGCGTGGGCGATCCGGACCGCCTGCGTCGCGGCGTCGAGTCCTTCGAGCTGCCCTTCGTTGTGGACGAGGACCTCCCGAAAGCCGCTCGGGTGTAACCCGCGGACGGCCCGTGGTCCCCGGTACCCGATCGAAGGGAGATTCCATCGATAACCGAAGTGGCGCCGCAGCTTCGATTGGCCGCCTTGCGGCTTCCGCCAGGCATCGTCGAACTTGCTGTAACGGAACCACTCCTGACGGCGGAACTTCGGCCGCTGGGCGTTCTTCGCGGCTCGGAATACGAGGAGTTTCTTCAGGTGAGGTTCGAGCTTCGGCTTCGCTCGGGGCTCGTGAACCTCTGCCTCGGCCTCTTCTTCCTCTTCCTTCTTCTCCCGCTTCGCCTTCTCTTTTTTCTCCTTCTTCGCGGGCTTGGGTTTTTCCTTGGGCTTCTCCGCCGGTCGCTGGTTTCTCTTCCTCTTTTGCGGCTGCCTTTGACGCCTCTTTCTCGACGTATGCGCGAAGACGTTTGCGAAGGTCGTCGACTTTGCCTTCTTGGCTCAGCCCGTACCGTTCGGTCCAGCCGATCAGCTCGGCCTTCTTCGCGGTGCGTATCTCGGCCGCCGTCGGGAGTGCTTGCTTGGCCTCGGGCGGCGCCTCGGGGACGGCGGTCTTTTTCGCCTTCTTGGCGACTTTGGTTTCCGATTTCGACTCGGTCTCCTCAGCCATTCAACGCCTCCCCGGCCTTCTTCGTGATGTAGATACCGTCCTGGAAAATCCGCGAGTCGAATCCTCGAATCCGAGTCGCCTGCTCGATGTTCGCGGCAGTCTGACCGACCGCTTCGACATCGGGTCCTGTCAGGAGGACCGCGTCACCTTGGACCTCGACTTTCGTTTCGCCGATGATCCTCGTCCTCCGCGGGAACTTTTCCCCGAGGAAGTTTTCGATGATGAACTCGGAGCCCTTCACGGTCGCCTTCAGCGGAAAGTGGCTGTATACGATTTTCATTTCGTAGGTGAAGCCGTCCGTCACCCCGACAATCATGTTCCGGAGGTGGGCCGCGAACGTCCCGACCAGGGCGGCCTCGCGCCGATGCGGAAATTCGCTTCGGACCGCTGCCTGCTTCCCTTTGACCGCAATCTCCACTCGGGGGTGCGACAGCTTCCGGCGCAGTATGTGGCCGTGGCCGGCGACAACGACCAGGTCGCCTTCGACCCCAACTTCGATCCCGTCCGGGATGTCGACCAACTCTTCTAGCAATCCGGAGACGGGCATCGGACACCTCAGTACACGTAGGCGATGAGCTTCCCGCCTACGCCGATCTGTTTCGCCTTCGTCTGGGAAATCACGCCTTCCGTCGTCGTCAGGATGAGCACGCCGAAGTCCTGGGCCGGCAGGTAACGGGCTTCCCACTTCTCGAGTTCCGTCCGCCGCACGGCGAAGCGCGGCTTGATCACCCCGCAGTTGTTGATGCTCCCCACGAGCGCCACGCGGTACAGGTTCCCCCGGCCGTCCTCGATGAGTTCGAACGAGCGGATGTACTCGCTCTCCTGCATGACCTTCAGCACGCGGCCGATGAGCTTCGACGCGGGCCGGATCATGCATTCCGCCTTTCCGGCGGCCTCGGCGTTGCGGATCGTCACCATGGCGTCGTTGAGCGCGTCCTGAAGCATCGGATCCCCTCAGCTGTACTTCCGGAAGCCGAGCTCGTACGCGATCTCCCGGAAGCATTGGCGGCACACGTGCAGCCCATACCGCCGCACGATGCCCCGCTTCCGACCGCACCGCAGGCAACCCTTCTTCCGCCCGAAGTCCTTCGTCCGCCTCACTCGACCACCTCGACCTTGAAGTGATCCTTCATGAACTGGATGCCCTCGTTGCGCGTGACGCGATGTCGCCGAGGGATGGGACGGGCCTGGACCGCACGACGGGCGACCCGCCACCCGGGTCGCTGGAGGCTCACGCTCACATCCATCCCGAACACGCCGATCTCCGGATCGTACTTCATCCCTCGGAAGTCCGTGTAGTCCTGGATGCCGAACGAGAAGTTCCCCGCCGGGTCGAAGCTGTACGCCGGAAGCCGGTTGTTCCGGATGGACAGCGCCTCTTTGAGGAACTCCTCCGCGGGCGCTCCGCGGAGCGTGACCCGGGTCCCGATCGGCATGTTCCTGCGGACACCCCAGTCGCGGATGGCGCGATGACTCAAGGTCTGGACTGACTTCTGCTTCGTCACGAGCTCGAGCACCTTCTGCGCCTTGACGAGCTTCTCGCCGGCCTCGCCCACGCCGACGTTGACGACGACCTTCTCGATCCGGATGTCCCGCATGCCCGCCATAGTCCCACCTAGATCGCCGGCGCCTCCGGCATTCGGATCGACGGGACCTCCTTGCCGACGACGAAGACCTTGCCCACGTCCGTCGAGAAGCCTTCCGTGAATGTGACCGTGTTTGCCCGCGGGTTCCTCGTCCGCTGGACCTCGAGCACGTGTGCGATCTCCCCGACGTGCTGGCCGCCGGTGACGAGAACGGGTGAGCCCTTGTCTAGCTCGTAGCCCTCCACGACCTTCTGATCCGGAATCTGGACTTTCAGCGTCGCGCCGGTCTTGTACCCATCGCTCGGCACGAGCACGTTCCGGCCATCGTGGAGGTTCAGCTGCGTCTTGCCGCCCCGGACCGTCGTCTTGTCTTCGATCCGACACAGCTTCCACGTCGCGTCGTTGCCTTCGATCGGGACCAGGGCCATCCGTCCGCGGGTGTCCACGAGCATCCGGAAATTGGCCTTCGTCTCCTGGAGCGAGAGCACATCCATGAGTCCGACCGGGAATTTCGGGTCGGTGACGACCCGGCCATCGACCCGCACCCCTCGATCGTTCAGGATGTGCCTCGCCTCCCGGGCCGAGGCGCAGACCTTCAACATGTCCCGCAGGATGAGCCCCACCGGAACACTGGCGTCAATCGGATGGGGCCCCGCGGACGGCCTCAGGACCCAGAAGTCCGTCTTTCGGGCGATCGTCCAGCTGCGAGGCGCTGGCAGGCGCTTCAGGTGCTTCTTCACGCGCTCGCCTCCTCGAACTTCCGCCGCCGCCACGGGTCCGTGTCGTCCATCCGGATGATCATCAGGTTCGATGCGTGGAGAGGCCGTCCGACTTTTTTCTCGTCGACCTTCTCGATCGTGATCCCTTCGATGACGACCGTACCGTGCACCCGGTCGACCGAGACGACCTTGCCTTCTCGACCGCGGAAGCCCCCGCGCATGATTCGGACCGTGTCTCCCTTGCGGACCGGGAGGGCGCGCGGCAGGCGACCTTTCGCCTTGTCGTGCAGGGCCGGCGCGAGATGGGAGGACGCGAGCAACCGTTTCGTATGGAGCGGCGCGTTCGCCGCCCGTTTTCGCTGGGTCCGGGGTTTGGAGCTCGTCATCGGGGAACCTCACACGATCATGCTTGCCGTCGCCGCGACCCGCGGCCATCGTTCCGCGGCCTCGCGGGCCACGGGACCCTTGATGTCGGATCCCTTGACCTCGCCTTCCGGCGTCACGATCACGCAGGCGTTGTCCTCGAACTGGACCATCGTCCCCTCGGGCCGCCGGAACGGACGCCGCTGGCGGACGATCACGGCGTTCATCACTTGCTTCCGCGTCTCCGGCGTCCCTTTCTTGACCGAGACCACGATGAGGTCCGCGATTCCCGCGGAGGAGATGCGGTTCCGGACGCCTCGGTACTTCATGACCTCGATGATCTCCACGATCTTCGCGCCCGTGTTGTCGATGCACTCGAGGCGAGCCCCTTTCGGGAGGCCGCGAGTCTGGCGACCCGGGAGGCCCTTCACCCGGCAACCCCCTGGTTGTGAATCGCGACGAAGTGCACGGTCTTCCCGAGCGGACGGCACTCCATCGCCAAGACCCGATTCCCGACCTGGAGGCCGAGGCACGGCGGCGCGTGGACGTTCACCCGGCGCGTGCGCTTCTCGTACCGCTGGTACTTCCGGATGAATCGCAAGTGCTCCCGTTCGATGACGACCGTGTTTTGCATCCGGGTCGAGACGACCACCCCTTCAAGGGTCTGCCCTCGGACCGGGAGCCGCCCGTGGAACGGGCACTTCGGATCCGTACAGGTCTTCTCGGGGACGGGGACATCGATGCCGACGTCGCGTACTCCCGCCTGTCGAGGCTTCGGCCCCGCCGTGGGAGCCGCAACGGCCGGCTTCTTCTGCGCTTTCTTTCCTGCCGTGTCGATCACCGAGCTTTCTTCACGCGGTCTTCCGGCCGGTAGCGGATCTCGTCGCCATCAATCTCAAAGCCGCCCGGAACCGCGAACCGGAACCGGCTTCCGTGCTTCGGGATGCGCTTCTCTTCTCCGCGTACGTCCACGATCAGCATGTTCCGCGTCTCGTCAACGACCCGGCCTTCGAGGTGCGCTTGGCTCGGGTCGCTCGCGCCGATGACTTCGACCCGCAAGCCGATCAGCTCGTGCTTCCGGAGATTCACGACCCATCCCCCGAAGCCGAGCGAGTGCGCGTCCACATCAGCTCTCCTTTCCCGCGGGAGCTGGCTTCTTGGATGCCGCAGCGACCTGCCCGGGGCCGAGTCGTTCTTCCTCCCGCATGATCGTGAGGATCCGCGCGATGTTCTTTCGGAGGGCCCGGATCTTTCCCGGATTCGGCGGGGCTCCGCCCATCGCCGCCACCCCGCGCTCGTGCATGAGCTCGTCCCGGAGCTCCGAGAGCTTCTTCGCGAGCGCCTCGGCGTCCATTCCTCGGATCTCTTTCGTGCGTAGCAGCGGCATTAGGCCTCGTCGCCCCCTCCCGTGTCGATCGTCGCGTCGACCCCGAGCTCTTTCACTTCCTTCGCGACCTTCTTGAGACGCTTCGCCGCCACCTTGCCCTTCTTCACCTTCTTCGTCGTGGCGTCGGATTCCTCGAGGACCGCGAGAGGGTCGACATCCTCGGCGGCTTCGCCCTCCAAGGCGGGGGGCGCTTCCAGCGGGACTTCCGCCAACGCCTCAACGGTTTGCGGCACCACAACGGGTTCCGCTTGCGCGGCCGCCGCGGCGGCCAAGTATTCGGCCGATGGCTGCTTGATCTCGACCTCATCGGGCAGCTTCGCGCGAGGATCCATGATCTCGACCGTCACGCCAATGACGCCGGGCTTCAGTTTCGCCACCGCGAATCCGAGGTCCATCCAGAGGTTGCGCGGTTCCCCGCAGTACTTGATGTGGCCTTGCTTGAACTTCTCCGTGCGGTGCCGCTGCCCCGTGAGCTTTCCGGCGATCACGACGAGGCAACCCTTTGCCCCGGCTTCCATAATCCGGCGGACGGTCGAGTGGCCGGCGCGGCGGAAATGCCAGCCGCGCTCGAGGGCGTTCGCGAGCTTCTCCGCCATGATCTGCGCGTTCAGCGCTGGGCTCCCGACTTCCTGGACTTCAATCTGCGGGTTGTCGAATTTGAACTGGCGCTCGACCGCCTCGGTTAGGCTCTTGATCGCGCCGCCCTTCCTGCCGATTACGAGGCCCGGGCGCTCGGCGAGGAGGGTGACTCGCGTGCCCATCGGCGTGCGTTGGATGTCGAGACCCCCGAAACCCGCGCGGCGGGTCTCGTTCATCAGGTACTCCTTGAGCAAGACGCGTCGCACCTTCTCGACGATGATCCTCTTGTCCTTCCGCTGGACCTTCGATTCCGGCGCCATCTCAGACGACCTCCTCAAGGACGATTTCCAGGTTCACGGTGTCCGAATTCCATGGACTGCTCCGGCCGTACGCCCGAGGCCGGAAGCCTTTCGTTGTCGGACCCTTGTGCGCGTTGATCACTTTCAGGACCATCGAATCGGGATCCTCTTTTCCCGTGAACTCCGCGTTCGCGACAGCGCTCTCGAGGATCTTGAGGAACCCCTTCGCCGCTTTGACGGGATACCGGGCGGGTCCCGTCCCGGATTTGTGTGCCACCCATCGATTGTATTTCCTCATCGGCACGGGCTGTTTGAGGGCGATCACGGCCTCCAGGTAGTCGCGCGCCTGGTCAACCGTCTTCCCCCGCAGCTGTCGCGCCAGCTCGACGGACTTCTTCCACGCGAGCGGGAGGTCTCGGCCATAGGCTCGAGCCATCGTCTCGATCTTGTATTCGACCGTGTACCCGCGTTTCGTCATCGCCCTCACTTCAGCGGCATGAATTTCGATGAGCGCGTGGCACCGACACCGGGACCGCTATGGACCACTGCCTTCCGCGTCATCGCGAACTCGCCGATGTAATGCCCGATCATCTCGGCCTTGATCTCGACTGTGACGAACTCTTTCCCGTTGTGGACCGCGACCTTCTTGCCGATGAAGTCCGGCAAGATCGGAACGTCGCGGCAGTGGGTGCGGACGGCCTCGTCGGTCCCGTTCGCGCGGAGTTTCTCCACGAACGTGAGGCGTTCGTCGTCCAAGCCTCGAATGAACGAGCGGCGTGACCTCGCCGGGAGAAGCTCGATGATTTCCTCGAGGGTCATCGCCTTCATCTCGTCGAGCGTGTACCCACGATAGGTGAACTCCTTCTTGCGCCGCGTCTCGACAAGGCCCGCGCGCTTCCGAAGCTTCCGTCGGGCGGCTTTCGCCAGACCACCCATTTTCTTCGCCATGTCACGTCCTCCGTCGCTTCGCCTTCAGCCGTTTCGGCTGCGGAGACATCCGGCCGACCTTGCGGCCAGGAGGCACATCGTAGCCCACCGTCGACGGCTTCCCGACGTGCTGATGGGAGCCGCCGCCATGCGGATGGTCCACCGCGTTCATCGCGACGCCGCGGACCTTGAACATCGCTTTGCTGAAGGAGCGGAACGAGAACCACTTCTTGCCCGCTTTCGTGAACGGCTTGTCGCCCCGGCCCGCGCCCGCAACCGCGCCGATCATCGCGCGGCAATCCGGGTGGAAGCTATGGAACTGGCCCGACGGAAGCTGAACGACCGTTCGGTCGCCGTGGCTCACCACGACGGCCTGGGTCCCTGCGGCACGGACGAATCGGCCACCGTCCCCGGGCCTCGCCTCGATGTTGTAGACGAGCGTGCCTTCCGGGATGTCGCGGAGCCGCAACGTGTTCCCGCGATCAATGTTCGCCGCCCCGTGCGTCACACGCTGGCCGACCGCGAGTCCATCGCACGCAATCATGAGGACCTCTTGACCGTCAAAGCGAACTCGCGCGAGGGGCGCCGTATGGCCGGGAGCCTGGAAGATGTCCGTCACAATCCCGTCCCCGCGGCGCGCGGGAAGCGTCACGGGGCCCGGATGACGATGGCTCGGAGATCGATACGTTGGCGAAGTGCCTCGCCCCCGACGTTGGCCCCGGAGATTCTTCCCCATCAGAACACCCCGATCCGCATGCCGACCTCTTCCGCGGAGAACCCCGGTTTCAGCTTGATGATCGCGTGCTTCCCGTCGCGACGGACGAGCGTGTTGACCTTAGCGACTTTCACCTGGAAGAGCTCCTCAAACGCCTTCTTCACCTGGTCTCGCGATGCCTCCCGCCGGACGATGAACTCGAGGCGGTTCCCGTCCTTCAGGTTCTGCGCCGGCGTCCCTTGCATCATGTTCAGCGTCTTTTCGGTGACGTACGGATGGAGGAGAATCTCGTGGGGTTTCATGCGGGCCAACTCCGGAGGACCTCGAGCGCTCCTTCGCTGAACACGGTGAGGCGGCCGGGATCCCCACCCGGCGCAAGGATCTCGGCGTTCAGCGCCGCGGGACTCACGACCTCCACGCCGGGGAGGTTGCCGAGGAGTCGGCGGACCTTATCCGGGCCCTTCACGACGATGAGCAAGCTCCGTGGTTGGCGGTACCGCCGCCCGCGCATCTTGCCTCGGCCCGCGCGAATGTGCCGGCCGTCCTTCGACCGTTCCACGTCGGCGAGGAGTCCGAGATGTTTCAGGATCTTGAGGCCCTCCCGGACCATGCCGCTCTCCGGCTCGAGCGCTTCGAGCTCGTCTTCCACGACGATCGGGAGACTGAGGTCCGCATCGAATCGGTGTCCGCGGGAGGCGACCATCGCGGCATCCTTCAACGCGGCAATCGCGGCGTTCCGCGCGAGGCGTCGTTCGTGTTCGTTCACCTTCTTCGTCCAGACCGTGTCCGGACGCGGGGGATGGGCGCGTCGGCCGCCGACCGTTCCCGGCGCCTGCGCGCCGATCATTGTGCCGCGGATGCGGGGCACCCGAGATACGCCGTGCCCCTTTCCAGACCATCGGACCGAGTGTCGCATTCCCGACCGAGGCCCGGGGCCGTAGGGCTGTCGTCGGTTCGCCTGAAACGCGGTAACCGCGCGACGAATGAGGTCGACTCGAATGTCCGACCGAAACACGCCCGGAAGCTCGACGGTCTTCACGACGTCGCCGTCAAGCGAGTACACGTGGACGTTACCCGCTGCAAGGCGGGGCGCTTCCTCTCCCTTCTCCTTTGCCTTCGGCGCCTTTGCCGCTTTCGGCGCTTTCGGCGCTTTTGCGGGCTTCTGCGCGCGTCCTCGGAGTTTCGGCGCCCGCTTGGACTTCGCGGATCTCGTCGGCGTCGCGTCGTTCTCCTCGGGATCCGCCGTCGCCATCACACCCCTTGCTTCGATTCGCGCGAGACGTACGTGAGGTCGGGAGACTTCTCCAGCTTGACGTACCCACCGCGCGCCGCGTCGCGGAACCGGATCAGGCGTTTTGTTGGCCCCGGAATCGAGCCGTGGAGGAGCACGTACGGATTTCGGATATTTCCATAATGAAGGAAGCCTCCGTCGGGGGTGACGTCGTCGCCCTTTTCGCCGATCTTGAGGATTCGCTTGTTGTACTCCGTGCGCTGATGGTAGCCGAACTGCCCGCCTTGCGGGACGGTCGGCCGCACGTACCCGGGTTGGAAGTTGCCCAGGGTTCCGATATTCCTTCGGTGTTTCGAGTTCTTGTGGCTCAGGAGCCGCGTCCCCCACCGGGTGTGGTGCCCCTGCCATCCTTTCCCCTTCGTGATTGCCGCGACGTCAACCATCGATCCTTCGCGGCAGAATTCCGTGACGGAAATCTCCTTGCCGAGCAGTCCCCTCGCGTACTTGATCCGTTCCTCGACCGAGCCGCCACCGACCCGATTTTCCATGAGATCCGGCTTCTTCTTCGGGACGCCGGTCACGAGGGAAGGCTGTGTGTACGTAATCACGCGGACCTCGTCAATCTGCGCGGGATCCACGGATTTCCATGCCGCCTCGACGTCGTAGTCCTTGGGAATCGGGAAGACTCGCCGGAGTTCCGCGTCGAGCTGCGCAGCCCACACTTCCGCTTTTGTCTGCAAGCCTTCCGGTATTCGGTGGTAGAAACGGATGGCGGCAACCCGCATGGGAGGAACCTCGACGACCGTGACCGGAACCTGCACTTCCTGGCCGGAGGTCGTGGAGGTTGGCCGGTAGTCGACGACGATTGCGTGCGTCATGCCCGCTTTGTAGCCTGCGAATCCTTGGAGTCTTGGTGCGCTCCCGTCGACGTCGGGCCAACTCGAGAAGTGGGGAATCGGGCTCTCGCTGCGCTTGCGGGGCGAAAAGCCCATCGAGCCGTGTCGCGGTCGGTGTTCCTTCGGCACAGGCCAATCCTCCGATAGAGTGGTCTCTCGTCGCGTTCGAAGGCGCGGCGTTCTGTCGCGTCACCGTGACGCTGCCTGCGACCCCAGAAGGATCGGGCCCGCATTTCCGGGATCCGAAAACGGATTGCCCGGTGTCGTCTGGTCGACGCGCTGGGCCGTCCCTATGGAGGGGGCGTATATAACTCTTTGGAGAAGTGAGGCTTCGCCTCCCTAGGAATTCGTCGCGGACGTTCTGCGCAACCGAGGTTTAGCGAACGAGCGCCCGCGGTTTCGTCTTCAACGGCTCGAGCGGTTCGATCGCGATTGGCTTGACGATCGGTTCGTCCTCCTTCTCCTCGTTCTCGAGTTCGTCTGCCTCGGCGAGCGCCCGCCAGAACGCTCTCATGCGCGCATCGTAGTATTCGTCACACATGGCCGCGCCTTCGCCGCCAGATACTCGACGAGCATACAAAATGGTTCGCCTTTCGGCCGACCCCATCGGGCCATCGAGACGAACGCGACGCTCTCGCGATTTCCCCTGTATCGTCGGTGATAACACTCCCATAACGTTTAAGCGGGCCACGTAGGCTATGCCGCATCGTTGGGCGGTTCTCCATGGAAGTCAAGCGGATGAAAGTGAAAGTCTGCCTCGTGGGTGAGGCGGCCGTTGGCAAGACGTCCCTCATCCGCCGATTCGTCTTGGAGAATTTTGACGACAAATACATCCAGACGCTGGGCACGAAGGTTTCGAAGAAGGAACTCACCTCGCGGTCCCCGGACGGCTCCGGGGAACTCAAGATCGACATGACGATTTGGGACATCATGGGCCAGAAGGGCTTCCGCGAGCTGCTGAAGGAAGCGTACTTCTACGGGGCCCGCGGCATCCTTGCGGTGTGCGACGTCACGCGGAGGAAGACGCTCGATGACCTCGATGATTGGATCGAAGGCGTCTACAGCGTCACCGGGAAAATCCCGATCGAGTTCCTCGGCAACAAGATCGATCTCAGGGATCAGGTCCAGATCAGCGAGGACGAGATGGTCCAAGCGGCACGCGCATACGACAGCCCGTTCCACTTCACGTCCGCGAAGGCCGGCGTCAACGTCGAAACGGCATTTCAGTCGCTCGCGGAGCGCGTCGCAAAGGAGCGGTACGCGAGAAAAGTGCTCCCTGAAGAATAAGAATTATCAGGGGCGATACTCGCGTCCTCACGGTACATAAGACCGTGCTCGATGGGTGGCGCATGATGGCAACGCCCGCCGTTGTCGGGCAAAAGCGCCTCAAAGCGAAGGTGTGCCTGGTCGGCGACGTGGCGGTCGGGAAAACGTCCCTGATCAAACGCTTCGTGCAAGACGAATTCGACGACCGATACATCGCGACGGTCGGCACGAAGGTCACGAAGAAGACGGTCGAGGTGGTGTGGCGCGGCGCACCGGCGTCGCTCGACATGATGGTGTGGGACATCATGGGAGAAAAGGGGTTTCGGGCTCTGCTCCGGGACGCGTACTTCGAGGGCTCCCACGGCGTCATCGCGGTCTGCGACATGACCCGCAAGGACACCTTCTACGACCTGAACAACTGGGTCCAAATGATCCGCAAACAGGTCGGCAACGTCCCGATCGTGTTCTTGGGGAACAAGATGGACCTCACGGAACGGCACGTGGTGAGCCAAGAGGAATTGGCGCGCATGAGCTCCATCCACACGGCGCCACACTACTTCTCATCCGCGAAGACCGGGTCCGGCGTGAACGAGGCGTTCAAATCGCTCGCGGAAGCGATTGGACGCCGCGGCGAAGCCTGAAGGACAGCGGTCCCACGAATCGTCCTCAACGGCCTGTTATCCCAAGAGATAACCGCTGGACAACGGATTTATAACCTGAGACGTGTCCGAGCGCCGCGCCTGGCTCGAGGACGGAAATGGACCGCCAGAAAATGAAGGTTAAGATCTGCCTGGTCGGCGAAGGCGCCGTCGGCAAGACGTGCTTGATCCGCCGGTTCATCCAAGACCAGTTCGACGATCGATACATCTCGACCCTCGGAGCGAAGGTCTCGAAAAAGGAGATCAAGGTGGATGGTCCGAACGGCGGGATCGATGTCGATATGACGATCTGGGACATCATGGGTGAAAAAGGGTTCCGCGAGCTGCTGAAGGAAGCGTACTTCCACGGGGCCCAGGGCGTGCTCGCCGTGTGCGACCTCACGCGGAAGGAAACGCTCGACGACCTGGGCGACTGGGTCGCCGCCGTTGTCAAGGTCACGGGCAACGTCCCCATTGCGTATCTGGGGAACAAGTACGACCTGAGGGACCAAATGGTCGTGAGTCGGGCAGACCTCCAGGGCGCGGCTCAGGCCCAGGGCGCGCCTTACCTCTTTACCTCTGCCAAGACCGGCGAGAACGTCGAAGTCGCTTTCTCGAAGCTCGCGCAGATGATCGCGCAACGGGCGTCGTAGCGGGTCGGCACTTCCTCGAACGGTTTCAACTTCGTAGAACGCGTACGCGTCGCCGGAGGACCGCGGGTCCCATGCGCTGTCTCATTCGGGTTTTCTAGGTCAAAGTGTTTAAGTAGAGGCGTCGTGTATTCAAACAACACCAGGCGTGGGGCCGGTCAGAAGATGGTGGAGACGCCGGGAGAACCCGAGGAACTCCCTCCTGTGGACTCCTGGATAAACAAGCTCGATTTCCGCTCGACGGCGGAGGTCAAGATTCCGGAACGACTCGTGGACCAAGTAATCGGCCAAGAACGGGCCGTTGAAGTGATCCGCAAGGCGTCGGAGCAGAAGCGGCACGTGATGCTCATCGGCGACCCCGGCACGGGCAAGTCGATGCTCGCCCGATCGATGACCGAAATGCTGCCGCGGGACGACTTGCAGGACATCATCGTCTATCACAACCCGGAGGATCCGAACGAACCGAAGATTCGGGTGGTCCCCTCTGGGAAAGGGCGCGAAATCGTCAACGCCCAGAAAGCCGAGGCGATGCAGCGCCGCGAGCAGAAGGCGTCCATGGTCATGACGATCGTGTTCTTCATCATCGGGCTGAGCGTGATCCTGGCATACGACTGGGGCGCGCCGACTCCTCAATTTCGCACGGACGCGCCGAACATCATCTTGTTCGGAATCTTGGTGGCCGCGATCATCTACATCGCGACGCGGTACACGACCCACCGTCAAGAGAACCTGATGGTCCCGAAGCTCCTCGTGAACCACACGCCCGATGAGATGCCGCCGTTCATCGACGCGACCGGGAGCCATGCGGGCGCGCTGCTCGGTGACGTCAAACATGATCCGTTCCAGAGTGGGGGGCTCGAGACGCCGGCCCACGAGCGGGTCGAGGCCGGAGCGATTCACAAGGCCCACAAGGGCGTCCTGTTCGTCGACGAGATTAACGTGCTCCGCATGGAGAGCCAGCAGAGTCTGCTCACCGCGATGCAAGAGAAGAAGTTCTCGATCGTCGGGCAGAGCGAGCGGTCCTCCGGCGCCATGGTCAAGACAGAGGCCGTGCCGTGCGACTTCATCCTCGTCGCCGCCGGAAACCTCGATGCGGTCCAAGGGATGCACCCCGCGCTGCGGTCCCGAATCCGCGGATACGGATACGAAATCTACATGAAGAGCACCATGCTGGACACGGAAGACAACCGACTCAAGCTCGTCCGGTTCGTGGCCCAAGAGGTTGCGAAGGACCGTAAGATCCCGCACTTCGACCGCAGCGCGGTCCTCGAAATCCTCCGGGAAGCCCAACGGCGCGCAGGTCGTCGCGGTCAGTTGACGTTGCGGCTCCGGGAACTCGGCGGGCTGATTCGTGTGGCCGGCGACATTGCCCAGGAAGAGGGGTCGGCTCTTGTGACGGCGAAAGACGTCCTGAACGCGAAACGTATTGCTCGCTCTCTTGAGCAGCAGGTCGCGGACCGGATGATCGAGCGCGGCAAGGAGTACCAGACGTTCATCACGGAGGGCGCGATCGTCGGCATGGTGAACGGCCTCGCGGTCCTCGTCGGAGACAATTCCATGGCTGAGTTCAGCGGCATCGTCTTGCCGATCGCCGCCGAGGTGACGCCCGCCCAGGCGAAACAGGGTGGTCGAATCATCGCGACTGGGCGCCTCGGAGAGATTGCAAAGGAAGCGGTCGAGAACGTCGCGGCCCTGATCAAGAAGTACACGGGCGAAGACATTTCGAATCACGACATCCACGTCCAGTTCGTCGGATCGCGGGAAGGCACGGAGGGCGACAGCGCGTCGATCTCCGTCGCCACGGCGGTCATCAGCGCGCTCGAAGAGGTCCCGGTGAATCAGACGGTCGCGATGACAGGGTCCCTCAGCGTCCGCGGACAAGTCCTCCCGGTTGGCGGTGTGACCGCCAAGATCGAGGCCGCGGCGGAGCTGGGCCTCAAGAAAGTCGTGATTCCCAGCGCGAATATGAGGGACGTCCTCCTCGAGGACAAGTACCAAGGCAAAATCGAGATCGTCCCCGTGGACACGCTGAGCGAGGTCCTCGAGCAAGCCCTCGTGGGTCCGAAGAAGTCCGGGCTCATCAGCAAGCTCGCGGCGCTCGTGCCCAAGATGACGCCGGACAAACCGGGCCCCAGCGCGGTCCCCCACTGAACTCCGGAGTGAGCCCGTGGCCGGACCGTCGGAGCCGTTCGAATTCTCCGAACCGATGCCGTGTTACGAGTTCAACGAGGTCCTCGCGCCGGCCCAGGATGACGGGCGGTGCGTCCACTGCCGCAAGTTCCTCACGCTGGAGTGTCCGTACATCGACCACTTCATGTCGGAGGAGGACGAATGAGCGGCCGCGCGCTGTTCGTCGGTCGATTCCAGCCGTTCCACCGCGGGCACCTCGCGACCGTGAGACGGATCCTCGAGACGAACGACGAAATCATCGTGGGGATCGGGTCGGCGCAGTACAGCCACACGGGGGAGAATCCGTTCACCGCGGGCGAGCGGTACGAGATGATCAAGCGGGCACTTGACGCGGAGGGCATCCACGACTACCACATCGTCCCGATCCCCGACACCCACGTGCATAGCGTCTGGGTGAGCCACGTGACGTCCCTGGTACCCCGTTTTGATGCCGTGTACACGAACTCGGACCTCGTGGTGCGGCTCTTCCGGGAACACGGCCTCAAGGTGCTGTCGCCCCCGCTCCTGGACCGCGAACGCCTCTCCGGCACGGAAGTCCGCCACCGGATGTTGAAGGGTGGAGACTGGGAATCCCTCGTTCCCTCCGTGGTCGCGGAATACGTCAAGGAAATCGACGGCGTCGAGCGGATCCGAGAGACCCACAAGTATTCTACGCCGTACGGAACGCGCGAGAACCACGACGACTAGCACGCGGCCCGGAAGGAAAGGGTCCCGTCCACGACTCCCCGCGGGGACGGGCCCGCGCAGGCATCCCTCCAACGAGGATTTCGCTCCCCTGGATCCCTGCCTGTTCGCCGGGACCGCGCCGAGGGACATAATGCCGAGTTACCAATCACTTACCAACTGATGTTCCGTTCTCGACGGCCCACCCGATCTCGTATCCGCAGTACGGGTCGCCCCGCAACATGCAGGCGACCTTCGAGACGGTTCCCCGGATGCCGACCATCGCCAGGATGCCCTCGTACATTCCGAGGCGAAGGGCGCAACGAGCCGGGCTGCTCATCCAGTCGACGCTCTTCATCAGCGCGTGGCGGGCATGGACCTCGACCTCGAGACGACCGTGATTGAATTCCCGGTTGTAAGCGCCAGGCATCAGCTCGAGGAGGATCGGGAACGGCAACGCCCGGGCCCCGAGGTGCTTCAGGGTCAGGAAGTTCGGGACCTCGTCTCGCATCATCCGGCGAATCGTGTCGTAGGTCCCGTCGCCGAAATGGGCCTCGATGTACTCGAGCATCCCAAGGAGGGACCGGACCGGGTACCAACCGTCTCCGTTCAGGCGGGCCGGATGCAACCCGACCTCGAGCAGTGCCTCGTCCGCCGCGGCGCGTCCATAGTGGACCGCGACCCAGTGATGGAAGTTTTGGCAGTGGCTTCCGCGGACCATCGGGGCGATCAAACGGTCGCCGCGGTTGTCCACGAGTTCGCCGAACACGGCGACCCCGAGGTTCGAGATTCCGTAGAGCTTCCCGCGGCGCTCTCCGCTCACGCACTGCAAAAGGTCCGCTCGGACGAGTTCTCCCAGGGTCCGGCTGACGTGCGACAGGCGGAGGCCCGTCTGCTTCGAGATTTGAACCGGGGTCTGAGGGCCCGGAATCACGGCGGCCAGGACCCGCTCCCGCTGTCGGCTCGCAAGGATGTACGACAAGCTGTCAACGACGTTCCCCGATCGCGCCTGCCCGGGTTGCATCGACGGACCCGCAGTGGGGGCGCAGATGCGAGAGAGACCTCTTTACGTTTTCTCAGACAGCCGTGACCGCGTACGTCAGGAGGACCGGGACGAGCAGGGCCGCCATCAGGTGGATGCGGCGAACCCGAAGCGCGATGGGGACGACGCCCGTAAGGGTCGCGAGGCCCGCGAGTCCGACGCCGACCGGGCCCGTCGCCGCCGCAAGCAGCGCGAGCACAGCCAGGAGGGCTAGCCCACAGATCCGCCGTGAGTCCACGCGCGACCAGCGCCGGGCCAGACTTTGGCCGATCCTCGTCGCCAGAGGCGCTGCAATCGCGGTCGCCAGCACTGCCGAAGCCACGAGGACGACCAGGGACATGGGCGCGACCCCGAGGCTCGGCCACGGCGTGAGGTCCCCGAGGAGACCGCGAACGGCGGCCGCTGCGCCGCTCCGGGCTCGGTGAATCACGAAGAGCACCGCGATGCTCAGGAGTGCGGTCGAGGTGGAGACGGCTCCGAGCACGACCATGAACTGGCTCGGCCCCATCGCCTTCTTTGTGCCAACGCAGGCCAGGGTCGCGGCAGCGCCTCCGCTGAGCCCGGGAAGCCAGGACACGAACGCACCCGCGAACGTCCCTCGTAAGGCGCTCCGTGCGTCCTCGGTCGAGACGGCCCGAAGGGGCTCCTGCCTCTGGTAGGGAATCCGTCCCGGATGGGCCCGGATCCCGATGAGCAGGGTGGGGATCCCGAAGAGACCGGAGAACAATGGGAACAAGGCGGTGTCCGGGTCGATCAGCGTCGAGCCGCGGAGGGTCGCGACTCCCAACAGGGCCGCGAGGGTTTGGACCCACGCCGCGTGGACGAGCCGACGAAGGCGAGCCCGGCCGCGAAGTTCGGATGCGAGGATCGCGCCCAACACGAACACGAGGAATGCGGGGGTCCACGGCCGGAATCGATCCGCCAGGTTGATGGGATCCGCGAGGAGAAACCGCAATGGCAGCAAGGCGACCACCGCGAACGCCGTGCCGAGGAGTGCGCCGCGGGCCGCGAGGGCGACGGCTTTTGCGCCTTGCCCGACCAGGAGGAGCCGATGGCCCGGCAACGTGGCGAGGGCGGTGTCCTCGGTCGGCGCGCCCAGGAAGACGGTCGGGACGAAGTCGAAGACCGCATGGCTCCCGGCCGCGGCCAGGAGGAAGCACGACAGGAACAAGCCCGCATCCGTCGGGTCGACGGACGCCTCCGGCACGAGGCCTACGAGGAGCGAGGTCCATGCGGCCCGCGTGGCGAGCACGAGTGCGGCGACGTTGTTCACATGGAGCCCAGGTGACAATCCCGTCAAGCAGCCCGCAAGGACCCCGAGCAGCGTCAGGAGGAGGAACCCGAGGACAAATCCCGGAAGCGTCACGGAGGGGAATCGCCCCGAAATTGGGTGAATCTCTCCGGTGCAAGTAGGCTACTCTCAGGGCCTGCGGCGTCTCGGAGGGCCCCAGCCGCCGCCGCCTGGGGTCTCGATCACGAGGAGGTCGTCACGCCGAAGCTCGAGGGTCGCTTTCGCGGGAAGCATCCGGGACCGCCCGTGTCGCCGAAGGGTGTTCCGGCCCGTGCGGCCGTCGTGGCCGCCCTGAAGCCCCTGTGGGGGTCGGGCGCGGCGCTCCGTCAGGATCGATGCGACCCCCCGCTCTCCGAGGAACCGGATCGAGCGGCGGATTCCGTCGCCCCCCGGATGACGGCCCGGGCCCCCGCTCCCCCGAATCAGCCGATACTCCTCGATCCGGAGCGGGTAGGCCAGCTCGAGGGCTTCGACCGGCGTGTTTCGTGTGTTCGTCATGTGGGTGTGGACGCCGGACATCCCAGGCCGGAATGGGAGTCCGCCCTCGCCCCCCGCGATGGTTTCGTAGTACGAGAACGGCTGCGGGGCCCAACCGCCGATCGTCAGGTTGTTCATCGTTCCCTGGCTCTGCGCCGGAACCCGGTCGACGAGCGGCTCCGCCATCGCGAGGAACAAGACATCGACGATGCGTTGCGACGTCTCCACGTTTCCCGCGGCAACCGCGGCAGGACGACGAGGACGGACGAGACTCCCTTCCTCTGCGACCACCTGGACGGGCCGGTACGCGCCCGCATTGCGGGGTGCCGCCGGGTCCGTCAGGCACCGCACGACGTAGTACGTGGCGCTCAGGGTCACCGCAAAGGGTGCGTTGAGGTTTCCGCGGACCTGGCGGTCCGTCCCGGAGAAGTCCACCGCGATGCCGGATCCCCCGACCGTGATCTCTCCGCGAATCCGGATGAACTCCGGCTCTTCCAGTGACGCGCCCTCCAGGACGTCTTCCGCCGCCCACGTCCCTCGAGGCAGGGAGGAAATCGCGGCACGCACCCGACGCTCTGCGTAGTCAAGCAGTTCGTCGACGGACCCACGAAGACGTGTCACCCCAATCCGTGCCGCGACCTCAGACAGCCGACGAGCGCCGAGCTCGTTTGCCGCGACCTGCGCGCGCAAGTCCCCGAGCCGCTCCGCGGGATTCAAGGTCTCCTCGCGAAAGCGGTCGAGGACCGCGGCCCGCTCCCGTCCACGGTCCAGGAACTTCTGCGGTTCGAGCACGAGGCCTTCCTCCTCGAGGCGCACTGCGTCCGCGGGCATCGAGCCGGGCGTTCGACCTCCAATGTCCGCGTGGTGCGCCCGATTCACCGCGAACCCGATGACCGCCTCACGAAAGAACACGGGCCGGATCAGGGTCACGTCCGGGAGGTGCGTGCCGCCGCGATACGGATCATTCAGGATAATCTGGTCGCCCTCACGGAGCGTCCCGGGGAAATCCCGCAGGACCGCCTCGACCGCGAGCGGCATCGAGCCCAGGTGGACCGGGATGTGCTCCGCCTGCGCAACCATCCGGCCTTCCGCGTCGAAGAGCGCGCAGCTCGCGTCCATCCGCTCCTTGATGTTCGGGGAGTACGAAGTCCTCCGAAGGGCGACGCCCATCTCCTCCGGGATGAACGACAAGGCGGTCTGGAAGACTTCGAGCGCCGCGGGGTTCACGCACCCACCTGAATCTCGAGCGTGCCACGCGAACCGATTCGGAATCGAGCATCGGGAGGGACCACGGTGGTCGCACCGTCCTCGGCGACAACCGCAGGCCCATCCGCCTCAAAGCCCGGTTTCAGTGAGGTTCGCTCGAACACCGACGCAATCGTCCAGCCGTCCTCAAACAGGACTTGGCGGGTCGAGACGCGCGGTGCCGCGTCTGCGGATACCACGGGAACCGCGACAGGGCGTGGGATCCGGCCGATCAGTCGGATTGTGACGAGCTCGATGGGCTCGTTCGTCGCGGCGTATCCGAAGCGTCGCCGGTGCTCCCGCCGGAATGCGGCGGCAGGGTTGCCGCGAAGCGCGACGTTGATTTCGTAGCTCTGCCCGTGGTATCGGAGGTCGGCGCTCCCTGTGAACACGGCCTTGCGGATATCGAGTCCATGTTGTCGGAAAACGGCCCGGGCCCGCGACTCGAACGATTGGATCGTGCGCTCGATGATGGCCTCGGTCCGTTCAATCGGGCGTACGACCGTCTGGCTATATTCTAGCTGGATCGGTGAAATCAGGATCCCGTAGGCGGAGAAGGCTCCGGGCAAGAACGGAACGTGGACCCGTGGAATCCCGAGGTCCCTTGCAAGCGCCCATGCGTGCATCGGGCCGGCGCCTCCGAAGGCCAGGAGGGCAAAGTCGTGCGGATCGAGTCCCCGACGGGCCAGGATGATGCGCATCGCTTTCGCCATATTCGCGCGTACGACCCGCTGGACGCCCAAGGCCGTTTCATCGGCCGACAGCCCCATTGTCTCGCCGAGTCGCTCGATTCCTTTCGCCGCGAGATCTCGATGGAGTGGAAGACGCCCGCCGAGGAGACTCGGTCCTAACGCGCCCGCGAAGAGGTCCGCGTCGGTGACGGTGGGGGACGCCCCGCCTTTTCCGTACGCCATGGGACCGGGATTCGCCGCGGCGCTCTGAGGACCGACGCGCAAGGCGCGACCCGCGTCGAGCCACGCAAGGCTCCCGCCGCCCGCCCCCACGGATTCGATGTCTAGAATCGGGAGGGCGATTGGAAATGTGTCGATCCTCGCCTCTGTGGTCCACGATGCCGCACCTCGAACAATCGTCGAGAAATCCGCACTGGTCCCGCCCATGTCGAACGTCAACAGGTTCTGCGGGCCCGTCGTCCTCGCGAGCCCGACGGCCGCGGCGACACCGCCCGCGGGGCCGCTCACGACGATTTCGACGGGACGACGGAGAATCGCCTGATGGGGGACGACGCCGCCGGAGGATTTCATGACATAGAACCCGCCGTGGATCACGTCCGCGAGGGACTCCAAGTAGCGCCGGACGAGGGGCTTGATGTACGCATCGAGGGCGGTCGTCGAAGAACGTTCGAACTCGCGGAATTCCGCGAGCACTTCGTGGCTCACCGACGCCGGGAGGCCACGTAAGGCGCGGGACATCGCCCGCTCGTGCTCCGGATGGAGGAACGAGAAGAGGAGCGAAATCGCGACGGACTCCGCTCCCGAATCGCGCACGGCGCGCGCGACTCGCCGAATCTCTGTCTTCGAAGGCCGGACGCGCACCCGGCCGTCGGCGTCGACGCGTTCCCGCAAGCCGAAGCACCGCTCCCGCGGGACGGGTGCAGGAGGCCGTGTGACGCGAAGGTCGTACAGCGAGGGCCGATCCTGTCGGGCGATGGTCAACAGATCTTCGAATCCCGCGGTCGTGATGAACGCGGTGCGCGCACCCTTGTGTTCAAGAATCGCGTTCGTTGCCACGGTCGTCCCGTGGGACATACCCTGGGCCCCAAGTTCTCGCATCCCGGCAAGAACGGCCTCGGCCGGATCCTTCGACGAAGGAAGTTTCGCGGAGACAACCGCGCGGCCCCGAAAGCCGACGAAATCGGTGAAGGTTCCGCCGACATCGACGCCGACGTCCATGCCGGCGGAATGGCCCGACGACTCAAGTCCTTTGTCGCGAATTCACGCATGCCCGTCGTTCTTCAGGGTGCCCTCCATGAACTGCCGGTATCCTTCGAGGTCCAACAGCCCGTGGCCGCTGTAGTTGAACGCAATCACCGTCTCCTCGTTCCGCTTCTTCGCATCGAGTGCAAGGTCGATGGCCCCGCGGATCGCGTGGCACGTCTCCGGTGCGGGAACGAGGCCTTCCGTCTTCGCAAAAATCTCGCCCGCCTGGAACGTGCTCACCTGGCTCGCTGCCCGCGGCTCGACGAGTCCGTTGTCGAGCAAGACGCTCAGCGTCGCGGCGGTCCCATGGTACCGCAGCCCGCCGGCGTGGATCCGCGGCGGCACGAAGGCGTGGCCCAGGGTGTGCATCTTCACGAGCGGCGTCATCTCGCCGGTGTCGCCGAAGTCGTACTCGTACTTGCCCTGGGTCATCGATGGCACCGATTCCGGCTCGACCGCGATGAAGCGCGTCTCGGACCGGCCATGTATCCGTTCGCCGATTGTCGGATACGTGAAGCCCGCGAAGTTCGAGCCTCCCCCGACGCTGCCCACCATGTAGTCCGGCGTCACGTCGGCGAGCTCGAACTGTTTCCGCACTTCGAGTCCGATGATCGTCTGGTGCATCAGGACGTGGTTCAGGACGCTGCCCAGGGAGTACTTCGTGTTCTTCCCGGTCACCGCGGACTCGATCGCCTCGGAAATCGCGATGCCGAGGGACCCGGGATGGTTTGGGTCGGCGGAGAGGAACTTCTTCCCGACGTTCGTCCGGTCACTCGGGCTCGGAATGACCTCGGCCCCGAAGAGCTGCATCAGGTATTTCCGATACGGCTTCTGGTCGTACGAAACGCGGACCATGAAGACTTTTGACTTCAGGCCGAAGTAGTTCGCCGCGAGGGCCAGCGCGGATCCCCACTGACCCGCTCCCGTCTCGGTCGCGAGCGCTTCGACGCCCTCCTGCCGGGCGAAGTACGCTTGCGCGATCGCGGTGTTCGGTTTGTGCGACCCGACCGGAGAGAGGTCTTCCCGCTTGTAGTAAATCTGCGCCGGCGTCTTGAGAAACGCCTCGAGCCGCTTCGCGCGGTACACAGGCGTCGGTCGCCCGAAACGAAGGTACGCCTCCCGGACCTCGTCCGGAATCGGCTCGGACCGGTTCGGGCTCATCTCCTGTCGGATGAGCTCCTTCGGAAAAAGCGGCTCGAATGCTTCGGGCGGGACCGGCTCCTTCGTCCCGGGATGGAGGTACGGCGGAAACGGTGCGGGGAGGTCCAGGAGGATGTTGTACCAGGCCCGCGGCAGGTCGTCCATGTCGAGGAGGATCTTCACGTCGTTCGCACCCGCCGATTCCGTTCGCACGGCTTGCATCGGGACCACCGTTTCCGACGGGGGGATTCTTTGGACAATATATAACGATTCTGTTCTCTGATGTTCACTTCGATACTTTGTGTGACGAAAACATTAACCGTCATGGGACCACTCCGTACATTGGGCCAAGAGGATGTGGGCGCGGTTCCGTCAATACTTTAAAGGTTTCCCGGCACAGGAAAAAGTCGCGCAACTCATGGTCACCTATGGGCTGCGGGTGCACGAGGGGAGCGTCTACGCCGGTGAGATCAAGCTCTCCGACACCGCGATGGCCCGCGCCGCGGGCGTCGATCGAAGGGTCGTCACGGCGACCGTCGACACGGTCGACAAGAACGGAGAGTTGCGAGCCTTCTTTGATCGTCTTCGGCCGGTCTGCCACTTGCGAGAGGTTGCGCCTCTGATGAACTGGGGGGCGATCGAGATCGTACCGACGAACGCCTCGAAACCCGGCATCCTCGCGGGAGTCGCGGCGATCATCGCGCAGGCGGGCATCTCGATTCGCCAAGTGATTATGGATGACCCGGAGATCGTGGACGACCCGCACGGCTTCATCGTCACGGAGGCGCCAGTGCCGGAGCGGCTCCTCCCGCAAATCAAGCAAGTTGACGGCGTGAAATCCGTCGTCCTGCACTAGCGCCGAATGGGCATCACCGACTGGGTGAACGGGTCGGGCTTCACGGGCCGACACCCTTTTCTCCGCGGGAACCGTGGCGGTAAGCATGGGATGGCGCGGTCTCTTGCGGGTCGTCGACTTCCAGGCGCTCCTGTCTTCACAACCGCTCGTCGCATCGGCGCTCGACAAAGCGCAGCATGCCGGCGGCACGAAATCCCCGGAGGCGAAGGCGCTCCGGGAAGGGTATTACCTGCTGGCAAAGGTGCTGTGGACTCGGCGTGCGTCGATTCCACGGATCCACGACCTCGCCTGGCTCGATCACACGGTCGTGTCGGCGGGGGCGCGGCTCGGACGGGTCTGGGAAAACGAAGATGGGGTCACCGCGATCCGTGCCGCGGAGGACGCTCTCCCGCCGGAAGTCGCTCCCGAGCTCTTTCCGCACAAGGGGGCGACCTGGCTCGAGGTCCCGGTACAGGCGTTCGCGGGCATCAGCCCGACCGTCAAGCTCGAACGGGGGGTCTCCGGTGCCTACCGCGTCGGAATCGTTCCCGAGTCCCGACTTAGAGCCTGGTATGAAGCCGCTGGCACCGCGAAGTTCTCCGCACCACCCGCGGCAACCAGCATCCTCGGAGAGATCGAGGCGCTCGCGGCGGCGGCACGGCGCGCCGGAGGCCCGAGCGTGTCGCTCGTGTTCGCGGCCTCGTCACTCGAGGATTTTCCGGCCGAATAGGCGTGCGTGGTCGCGCATCATGCAGTGGTCCTGGACCACGATTTTTCCCGCGGCCCGGGCCTTCTTCGCGGCGTCTTCGTTTCGAATCCCGAGCTGCATCCAAATCACCTTTGCGGGACCATGGATCGCCTGCTCGACAATCGGGGGCACATCCGCCGAGGGGCGAAAGATGTCGACCGCGTCGTACGGCATTGGGACGACGTCGAGGGACGGATACGCCTTCTCTCCAAGGATTTCCGTTGCGGTCGGGTTCACGGGGATGATCCGATAGCCGTTCATCTGCATGTACTTCGGGACGCGGTGCGCGTCCTTGGCGGGATCTTTCGAGCAACCGACGACCGCGATCGTCTTGATGCCCGCAAGGATGTCCCGAATCTCGGTGTCGACCATGGCGAGCGCCCGCGATTTACAGGCCTGCCTCTCAGTTAAGGTTTCGTCGGCAGGACCTGGTGGATCGCGGCCTTAATCGATGGTGCAACATCGAGGGAATCGACTTCCTCCGGCGCGAACCAGCGAATTTCTGAATGCTCCTCGTTCGCGATGCGCGGCACGCCGGCCCACCGGGGGACGAAGAACAGGTAGTGACGAAACAGATCCTTCGACGTCGGGTCGACGTCCTCATAAATCCCGAGGAACCTTGGGCGGGAGACTTTGATCCCGAGCTCCTCCTCGAGCTCCCGCGTCAGCGCCGCGGCGGGCTCTTCGCATGGAACGAGATGGCCACCGAACGCGTCCCACATCCCGGCGAACCGAACGGTGCTCGTTCGTTTTCCCAGGAGGATGCGGCCGCCTCGAGCGATCAGGCCCGTCGCGGTGATGTGAATCACGCGTGACCAACGCGCTCCGCCAATATCCATTCTTCTCGAGGGAGCAAAGGCGGAGGACCGAGTCGGCGTGCCGCGGTCCCCTCCCAAAGGTTCATGGGACTAACATCCGCTCGGTGGCTGCATGGAGGCCGTGGCCCAAGAGATCGCGGAGCGCGTCCGCGCCGCCGCCTCCGTGCGTATCGTGACCCACATCGACACCGACGGCATCACGGGTGGCGCAATCGCTTCGGAGGCCCTGGCTCGTGCGGGCATCGCCCACGAGGTCGCGTTCGTGAAGAAGCTTGACGAGACCGTCCTCACGGAGCTGAAACGGGCAGGGACGCCGCTCGTCTGGTTCATCGATCTCGGCGCCGGCATGCTCCACGCGTTGCACGGCCTCGATGCGGTGGTCACGGACCATCACGTGCCGACGGAGCGGGCCGTCCCGAAGGCGTTGCGGGGCGACTTGATCCGCTTCGCGGAATCCCAGGATCGGGTCCTCATGCTGAATCCACACCTGGAGGGAGGAGGCTCCGACGTCGCGAGCGGGGCGGGGTGCGCGTACGCCGTGGCCAGGGCCCTCGACGGACGCAACGCCGATCTGGCGGCAATCGCGATCGTCGGCGCGGTGGGCGACGTGCAAGACCAGGAGTTTCGACGCCTCGCCGGATACAACCGCGAAATCCTTGCGGACGGCGTCACCGCGGGCGTCGTGAAGGCAGAACTCGATCTGCGACTCTTCGGCCGAGAGACACGGCCCGCGTACAAGATGCTCCAGTACGCGACGGACCCGTGGATTCCCCGGCTCAGCGGGAACGAGGAGGCGTGTGTCGCCTTCCTCCTGGAACTCGGGGTCGACCTGAAGGTCGAGGATCATTGGCGAAGCTGGTCCGACCTTGACCGGGGAGAGAAGCAGCGCGTGGTGTCGGCGCTCGTGTCCCATATGCTCGAGCGGGGCTGCGGAGCGAGGGAAGCGGAGCGGCTCGTCGGGGAGACGTACACCCTGATTCGCGAGCCCGCGGGGAGTCCGACGCGGGATGCGAAGGAGTTCGGCACGCTCGTGAACGCATGCGGTCGGTACGACCAGCCGGAGGTCGGTTACCGGGTCTGCCGCGGCGATCGGGACGAGGCGCTCGCCGAGGCGTTGCGGCTCCTCCGAGGCCACCGTGAGTACCTCATGGACTCGATGGAAGCGATCGCGGAGGCGGGGATCAACGAGCTTGACGCGATCCAGTATTTCCACGCGGCCGACAAAATCCGCGACACGGTCGTGGGCATCGCCGCGAGCATGGCCCTCCAGCGGAATGGGACCTCAAAGGATTTGCCGATCATCGCGTTCGCGACGGCAGAGGACGGAATCAAGGTCAGCGCGAGGACGACTCGAGATCTCGTCGCGCGCGGACTCGATCTCGCTGCGGTCATGCAGGAGGCGAGCAAGGCCGTCGGTGGCTACGGCGGAGGGCACCACGCCGCGGCCGGTGCGACAATTCCAGCGGGGACCGAGCAACGGTTCCTCGAGATTGCGAACCGAATGGTCCGCGAGCAGCTTGCCCGGTCTACTTCTTCCGACGGGACCTCGGTCGAGAACCCCGAAGGAATGTTTCCATGACTTCGATGAACCGCGCAGGCTCATCGGCGAACATGAGGTGACCGCTGTGCTCGAACATGACGACGCGTGCTTCCGGGCACTTCTTCGCTAAGGCCTCGGCCTCGTCAATCGTCCACATCCCAAATCGGGATACGAGGAGCAGAACCGGAATCTCGAGCCGAGGAAAACGAGACGTCGCGTCCCACCCCGCGAGGGTCCCTGTTATTCGGAATTCGCCGCTGCGTCCCCACATCGCGTAATAGGCATCCCAGGCCAGATTCTGTACGGCCTCGACGAAAGTCGGAGGTGGCTTCGACCCTGGCACACGCTCAGGGTTGCGCGGGTAGATCTTTCCCACTGCGTCGTCGTAGTCCGTGGGGTATCTATCCTCCGCAGTAAAGAGGCCTTCCCGTTCGGTTCGCTCGACCACCGCACGGAGTTCACGAGGCGCGTTCGCGAGCCAGGACTGGAGTCGTCCGCTCAGCGCGTCTGTGTTCGTGAATCCTTCCGCAACCGTCAGGCTCCGCAGCGATTCGGGATACCGGATCGCAACCTCCAGAGCGAGCGCGCCACCCCAGGAGAAGCCGAAGAGGTGGACTTTTCCGAGCCGCAGCGATCGGCGCAGTCTGTCGACATCGTCGGCGATAGAGGCGACGCCGTAGTCGCCGTCCTCCGGCTTGCCGGACTTGCCGACCCCACGCTGATCGAAGAAAATCAGCCGATGGGATTGAGCTAACGGATCCATCCACGGCAGGAGATACCCGTGAGGCAAACCCGGGCCTCCGTGGAGGAACAACACGGGCGTGCCGTGACCCACGGCTCGATAGAACAGTCGGACGCGGGGCAGGGTCGCGTAACCCTCCTTCACCTTGTCACCGGGTCCGGAACGCCGAACAGGTGTTTACTACTTGACGACAACTCGCGCGCGGCCGTAGTCCGGGCGGATGACCCATCGAAGGCCTCCGGCGCGTGGTCTGCGATCGGTGCCTCGCGATGGTCGCAAACCTTTTATAAGCCGCGCCACTTCGAGCGGCGCTTCTCCGAGGACGGGGAGCCGATGACTGATGACGCCCCGCATGCCGGGGCGGAAGGAGGTCTCCGCAATGGCCAAGCCGATGTACGTTCGTTTCGAGATGCCGAAGGAGCTCGTTGACAAGACGTATCAATCGATCGAGCTCGCGAAAGAGAGCGGGAAAGTCCGCAAAGGGACGAATGAAGTCACGAAGCTCGTAGAGCGCGGCGAAGCCCAGTTCGTCGTCATGGCGGAGGACGTCCAGCCCGAAGAGATCCTCGCTCACATGCCCCTCCTGTGCGAGGAGAAGGGCGTGCCTTATGCGTACGTCCCGAGCAAGCAAGAGCTCGGCGTCGCGGTGGGCCTCGGCAAGGCGACGGCTTCGATCGCGATCCTCGACCCCGGCAAGGCGAAGCCCGTGCTCGATGACGTCTCGGCGAAGATCCGCGCGATGAAGAAGTGACGGTCCCTCGGTAGGTCGGAGACGGAAGATGGCGGACGAGGACAGCATCCCCGCGGAAGTCGTCGAGGTCGTCGGCCGGACCGGCATGACGGGCGAAGCGGTCCAAGTCAAGGTCCGCGTCCTCGATGGGCGCGATAAGGGCCGCATCATCACGCGCAACGTGAAGGGGAGCATCCAAGTCGGCGACGTCCTCATGCTTCGAGAGACGGCGCGCGAGGCCCGCAAACTCTCGGTCCGGTGAGCCGATGCCGACCCGTCGATCCTGCTCCTTCTGCGGCAACGAAATCGAGCCCGGAACGGGAAAGATGTTCATCCGGAAGGACGGGACCGTGTTCCTGTTTTGCTCCCACAAATGCCAGTCGAACATGCTGAAGCTGGGTCGCGTGCCGCGGTGGACCCCGTGGACCCAAGCGTTCCGGCGGGCAGCAGGTCGGGCGGTCACGGAGGAAGCCGTTGTCGTGACGGAGGAGGCTCCGGTCCTGGCGGAAGGGGCCGCTGAGGTCACGATTGAGACCCCGCGAGGGAAGGACATCCCCGCGGACCTCTCCGACCTGATCGACAAGCGACTCGGACCGGACCTCTCGCGTGGGAATCTCGAGCAGTACTTCTCCGGCTTCGTCTCGAGCGATACCTTCCGCACGTCGATCCTAGGATGGACGAAGAAGAAACACGGGGCAAAGCCGGTCACGCATGTGGAGAAGGCGGAGTTCCTCGCCTGGAAAGACTCCCCCGAGGGCCGCCGCGTGTTCAAGTCGTGGCTCGACGGGCAGTGGCAACAGGTGAAGGGTCGGAAGCGGGAAAGAGAAGAGGAGGAGGCGCCCGCTCCCACCGCGAAGAAGGTCAAGAAGGGGAGCTGATGGCGGAACGCACCTTCGTCCTCCTAAAACCGGACGCGGTGCAACGGGGACTGATCGGCGAAATCGTTTCCCGATTCGAGCACCGCGGCCTCAAGGTCGCAGCGCTGAAACTCGTCCGCGTAACTCGATCTCTCGCCGAAACTTACTATTCGGAGCACAAAGGGAAGGCGTTCTTCGAGCCGCTGATGTCGTATGTCGCGGCAGGCCCCGTCGTCGCGATGGTC
>WNEY01000239.1_pt1 | contig 31127 bp, 30 predicted proteins | sample 5400531 | NCBI WGS metagenome assembly WNEY01 (sample SAMN13153338, study PRJNA577476) | soil metagenome | isolation source: 200 cm saprolite under Douglas fir tree site 1 | place: USA:California | collected 2015-04-18
CCGGGGCTCCGCGGACGTGACCAGCGAGTGAAGCAACGTTCGGGCGGCTTCGGCGACCGCATCGATGGCATCGTTGAATACCGCCTCGTTCGCCTTTGACGGTTTGCGAAACCCCGCTAGCTTCCTCACGAACTGGAGCGATGCCTCCTGGATTTCGTCGTCGGTCGCGGGCGGGTCGAAGTTGAACAGGGTCTTGATGTTCCGACACATCTCATCGTCTCCGGAATCCGATCAGGCCCCGGACCGCTTGAATCCCGAAGAAGGTTTGGCCTCCTGGGATCGGGCATGGGCCCTCGATGAACGTTGGCTGCAGCGGTCGAGGCTGACCGCTCGGCCTTCGTTGTTCGTTGGCGCTGCTCCTCCCGGGTTGTGGCGCGGCGCCCGGACTTCCGGGGCCGCGCAGGCCTGTTCGCCGAGATCAGGCTTTTCTCAGGAGCTCCGCAAGGCGGTCCCAGGTTTCCGCGGCCCCGCCCTCCATTCCTGAGTTGAGCATCCCATCGCGATCCTCGACCGACTCGAAGCGCGATGTGACCGTCACCTTCGTCTTCCCGCCCCGTTCTTCGAACGTCGCTGTGTCGACGACGACGTGGCCGGGCATCCCTTCGAACTCGAAGGTGCTGACCAGGCGCTCGGGCCGCTTGATCTCGCGATACACGCCGTGGAACGCAGATTCGGTGCCGTCCGCCCCGCGCGAGACGTACCGCCAGACGCCTCCCGGCCGGACGTCCATCTTGTCCACGGTGGTCGTATATCGCCTCGGCCCCCACCAGAGCGGGATCAGTTTCGGGTCCGTGTACATGTTGAATACCCGCACGCGGGGCGCATCGAACGTGCGCTCCATGACAATCTCCCGATCCGTCGGCAACGTGAGCTTGTAGGCCTTCTTGTCGTCCGCTTTCCGGGCTTGTCTCTCTGACGATTCCTTCAAACTCTGCGCGAGCTTGTCGAACGACTCGCTCCAGCCGACCTGAGCGCCGTCGCGGTCCTTGCCGGCCGGAAGGCCGTCGTGCTTCAATGTCATTTTCGTCTTGCCATCCTGGTTCTCAAACGTCACCGTCACCAACATTTCGAGCGGAATTTCGGAGCTCATTCCGTAGTACGTCGCGGGGACCACGTTGCCTTTCTCATCGGCAAAGGTGTCCGTGTAGACGATCCGCTTCACCGGGACAATCTCGCGGTAGACGCCCGTGCCCCAGTAGTCCTTTCCCTCCGGCGATCGCATGCAATAGAGAAGGACGCCACCTACGCGGAGGTCGGCTTGGAAGACAGGCGTCGTGAAGCCTCGCGGCCCCCACCAACGCCTTATCTGCTCCGGGTCCGTCCAGGCTTTCCACACGCGCTCGCGTGGCGCGTCGAAGATGCGCGTGATGACGACGTCCCCCCTCTCGGCAGGCCCTTTTCCTCTCGTCGTGGTCTTCGTCGGCACGGTCACTCCTCCGAGACTTTCGTCGGCGGTCGAACGTTCTCTGTCGGTCGTATCGTTTTCGTCATCGGTTTTCCTCCAAGTGTTTGGCCAACCGGTCGAAGCGGTCCTCCCACAGGACTCGGTAGCGCGTCAGCCATCCGAAAGCCGCGCTGAGCGGCGCCGCATCGATCTGGCACCGGTGCACACGGCCCTCGGGCTCGACGACCAGCAGGCCGGCATCCTCGAGCACGCGGAGGTGTCTCGAGATGGCCGGTAGGCTGACATCATGCGGCTTGGCGAGTTCACCGACGGTTGCGTCCCCGCCGGCGAGCTGCTCCAGGATGGCCCTCCGGATCGGATGGGCCAGCGCCGCGAAGATGGCGTCCAAGTCCAGTTTGCCCGCAACTCGATTAACCATCTGGTTAAGGGATAGGCATGATCGAATATTTAACGGTTTGGTTAAATGAACCGTCTGCCTCTCCTGCGCCACCTGCAATCCCACGAGATTCAACCGCGATAGGCGTAGCGGAAACTCCTTATCGGATGCGGGTCGGTTCGCACGGTGTCGTGAATGATGCCGCCGGCATCGTTCGTCCGCCCACTCCCGTTCCTGATCGCGCTCAGCTTGATGCTGACCGCGACGGCGGCCGCCCAGGACGGTCTTGTGCATTTCGCGGGGATCATCGATGTCCCTCCTGGCGGGGACCTGCAGGCGGCACTCGACCAGGCGCAACCCGGAGACACGATCCGACTTGCTGCGGGCGCGACGTACACGGGGTGGTTCACGCTGCCGGCGAAGACGGGAGTAGGAGACATCCTGATTCGCACGAGCGCCGCGGACTCGGCGCTCCCTCCGGCGGGGACCCGGATCAACCCGTCATCTTTCCCTTCGCTCGCGCGGATCAACGCCGCCGCGGGCGGCTCCGTCTTCACGACGGATCCGGGAGCCCACAACTACCGGTTCCTCGGCCTCGAGATTGCGCCGACCTCGGGGACCTTCCTGTACAACCTCGTAACGCTTGGCGCCGCGGAGACGTCCGTCGACCAGCAGCCGCACGACATCACGTTCGAACGGTGTTACATTCACGGTGACCCGGTCGCGGGCAGCCGCCGCGGCATCGCGATGAACGGCGTGAACATCGGGGTCTACGATTCGGTCTTGACGGACTTCAAGGAGGTCGGCGCGGATTCGCAGGCGCTGGCGGGCTGGAACGGCGCCGGGCCCTTCATGATTGTGAACAACGAGCTCGAGGGCGCGGGGGAGAACCTCATCTTCGGGGGCGCCGACCCTCGGGTTCCTGGCCTCGTGCCCGCGGACATCGTCGTGCGGCACAACCACTTCTTCAAGCCGCTCTCTTGGAAGGTCGACGACCCGGGTTACGCCGGAACCCATTGGAGCGTCAAGAACCTCTTCGAGCTGAAGAATGCGCGCCGCGTCCTCATCGAGGGGAACGTGTTCGAGAACGACTGGACCGACGCGCAGACCGCGACCGCAATCCTGTTCACGGTCCGCAATCAAGACGGGACGGCACCGTGGTCCCAGATCGACCACGTCACCCTCCGCGACAACATCGTCCGGCATGCCGGCTCGGGACTCAGCGTGCTGGGGTACGACAACAACTTCCCGAGCCAACAGACGAACAACATCAGCATCGAGAACAATCTGCTGTACGACCTGAACGGCACGACATGGGGTGGCTTCGGTGCGTTCGTCCTGATGTTGAACGGCACGGCCGACGTCACGATCGACCACGACACGGTGTTCCAGAGCCAGCATGTCGTGGTGGCGGACTTGCTCCCCAACTCAGGATTCGTCTTCACGAACAACATCGCGCCCCACAATCTGTACGGCGTGTTCGGGAGCGGCCGCGGATCCGGCAACGACTCGCTCAACACGTACTTCCCGGGGAGCGTGTTCCGCCGCAATGTGATCCCGGGGGCCCCTGCATCCTCGTATCCGGTGGACAACTTTTATCCCCCAACCCTGAGCGATGTGGGGTTCGCGGACCTCCCGAGAGGGGACTATCGGCTTGCGCCTTCTTCATCATACAAGAATGCGGGCACGGACGGCAAGGATGTCGGCGCAGACATCGATGCGGTCGAGGCGGCGACGTGCGGCGCGGTCGATGGGGTTCCCTGCTCGGCGGCGAATCCCGGATCGCCGCTCCCTCCCCTTCCGATGATCGCGATCGGGGCCGCGGTTGCCGTGATTCTCGCAGCGATTGCGGTTGGGATCGCCATCGCGCGGAAGCGCCGTCACGAGTGACCAGGGTCCCTTACCCTGTCCGCTCGCCCTTCACGACACCGCGTTGATTGTGGCCAGTCATCTGGACCTTTGACTCATTAATCCGTTCCCGGACAAGGCCGTGGACGTATCGCAGCCCCAGGAGCATCTCCCGGTTGAGCGTGACCTCGACGGACGACACACCGGGGAGACGCTCGACGGCGTGCGTCCTCGTCGTCAGATCGCCGAGGCTGTCCGCGCGGCAGAAGAGATACCGTCTCGGTGGCTCCGCCGTTTCGTGAATGAGGATCGCGTCGCCGAGCGCGCGGCGCACTTCGGGGAGGGGCGCCGTCCCGGAAACGAGCAAATGGTACAGGACCTCGCCGGAGTCCGTCAGGGAGCCGAGCCGAGGGACGATGAAGATCGACTCGTCTCGGATCAAGCCATCGATGTGCTTTCGGACCGTCTTGGGACTGAGGCCCGTGGCGACGGACAGTTCCTCGACTGAACCTCGCGGTGCATCGATCAGCGCGCCGAGGACTCGCCAATCCAGCGACGAGAGGATGCCGGTCCGGGTCGACGGCCCGACCCCCTGCCAGGCCGACTCGCGGCCGAGGAACTGAATGAGAGTCTTGACCGCGGGCGTCACATCGCGAGGCCACAGCTGAACCGTGATGCTACCGTCGAGCTTCCACGCGACCCAGGCGACATCTGGCGCGTCGAGCGCATGCGCGGCCTCGTCGCGAGTCCATTCTCCACCGAAATGGACAAGCGCATCCATTCGTCCGAAGATGGCGGGGTCGATTGAGACCCAATACCCCTGGAGGATGCCTCGCGCTTCCAAGCGGTGGAGCCGCTCGCGGACGGCCGGGGCGGACAGCGAGACGTGCCGGCCGAGCGAGTGCAAGCTCTGCCGGGCATCCCCGTCGAGGGCAACGAGGAGGCGGAAGTCCTTCGCGTCCACGCGCTGCCCAACGCGTGCGTCCTTTAAAGCTCCCGGAATCGAAAGCGGCGGTTAACGCGCCGCCAAATCCTCGAGCGGCGGTCTCCGGATTCATGCACGACGTGAGGATTCTGGTAATCGGCTCGACCGGGCGGACTGGCCGACTCGCGCTCGACGAAGGTCTCCGTCGAGGATACGCGATGACGGCGTTCACCCGGCACCCCGACGCCCTCGCGGGAGTCCAGGGACTGCGGGCGATCGTCTCGGGGGATGGACGAAACCTCGACGACATGCGCCGCGCCATGCGCGGCCAAGACGCGGTCATCTCGATCGTGTCCTCGGAGGGGTTCGGAGCGACGACGGTCATGAGCGACGTCATGTGTTCCGAAGTCGCGGCGATGCGCGAAGCGGGCGTGCGCCGCCTCGTCGTCGTGAGCGTGTCCGCCATCGAAGGGCGTCGTCCGTGGATTCTCATCAATCTCGTCCGCTGGATCCTCCGGAAGCCGTACGCGGACTTCGGTCGCATGGAACGTCTCGTCCGGTCGAGTGGGCTCGATTGGACGATTGTCCGGCCCCCGCGGTTGACGAACGGGCCCGCGACCGGCTCCGTTCGGTCGGAGGCGGGCGTGAAGGAGCTGCGCCGCGGCCCGTACCGGATCACGCGCGCCGACCTTGCGGCGACTCTCCTGAATCTCGCCGCGGACACGAAAAATCCGAGGGAAGTCCTGCTAGTGAGCGAGGCAAGACAACACGCCGGCCGGGTCCGTCAGTCGGCCGCTCGGATCAATCCGTAAGCGGAGCCCGGACGGTTGCTCGGGCCGCGTCGAAGCGAGATAGCGGCAACGACGCAGTTCACTCATTCGGGGCGACTCGTCCACTGGATTTCACCTCGGAGGATCGCGGCCGCGTCCTCGGGCACGACCGGGTTGATGTAGAATCCGGTCCCGCGCTCGAAGCCCGCGATCTCCGTGAGGTGCGGGGTGATTTCGAGATGCCAATGGTACGTCGCCTCGCGCTCTCGGACCGGCGCCGTGTGGAGGTAGTAGTTGAACGACGGGTCGTCGAGAGCTCGGTAGAGGCGACCGAGGACATCCTTCAGGCTGCGCGCGAGCACGCGGCGGTCGGGATCCGACACCGAGTCGAAGGTGCGCTCATGGGCTTTCGGCAGGATCCACGTCTCGAACGGGAAGCGGGCCGCGAACGGTTCGAGGGCGACAAACGATTCGTTCTCGAAGACGATGCGGCGCTCCGTCTCGAGTTCGCGCCGGAGGATCTCGCAATACAGGCATCCGACGTCACCCTCCGCGCCGTGCGCCCGGATCCCCTCGAGTTCCTCGAGGATTCGGAGGGGCACGATCGGGATCGCGATGACCTGGGAGTGCGGGTGGGAAAACGACGCGCCCGCGCGCTCTCCATGGTTCTTGAAAATCTGGACATAGCGAACCCGCCGGTCGGCGGCAAGGCCCCGGTGACGTTCGGCGTACGCGCGGAGCACCGCCTCGACCTGCAAATCCGGCAGGGTCGCGAGGTGTCCGTCATGGTCCGGGGACTCGACGATGACCTCGTGGGCTCCAACCCCGTCCACCGACACGAGCAGGCCGTCCCGGTGTTCCCGGACCTCGCCGGACCGTTCGAGCGCGGGGAACTTGTTCGGGACGCATCGGATCCTCCAGCCCGGCCCGTCCGCAGTCCCGCCATCCCGATACGCGAGGACCTCGGGAGGTGTCATCCCCTCATGGCCTTCGCAGAACGGGCAGTCGGCTTTCGGGGTCGCATCCTTCGTATTCCGGAAAGCTCCCGGTCGCTGGGATCGCGCTGCAGAGAATACGACCCAGGTCGGAGTCGCGTAGTCCTTCCGGATCTCGGACATCGTGCCGCGCCCGTACGCGCACCCGACGGTATTGAGGATTGTGCGCGTCGATCGGACCGCGTGGTGCGTTTGTGTCCGAAAGTGTAATGTGGCCCGGCGACCTTTCAGGGCCTCAAGGGAGGAGGAGGATTTGTCTTCATCAACGCAAAGTGGAACACCGGGTGCTGGAGTCGGCGGCTATCGTCCGCCGCGGCGATTGGCCATGCTGGTCATCGCGATCGTGGCCGTCGTCATCGTGTCGAGCCTGGTCACGGGCTTCGCGGTCTACTATCTCGCGACACCACCGGCCGCGGGGCCCGTCCCCGTCCAGGTGATTGGCCCGTGGGCCGGATCGGAGTGGTCGAAGTTCAAGCCCGTCCTGGACAAATTCAAGACGGTCACCGGGATTCCGTACCAGTACACGACTTCGCGTCAAGAAGACTTGACGCCGACCCTGCCAATCAGCTTCCAGGCGCAACAGTCGCCCGCCGACGTCATCTTCATGCCGAGCGCGACGATTAAACAGTACGCGACGAGGGGATGGGTCACGGAGCTGACGACGACCCTGAGCCCGTCCTCGTATCAGCCCGGGGCCCTAGACCCACTCACCGTGAGCGGCAAGATCTGGGGCGGCGCCTACACCGGGAAAGTGAAGCCGGGATTCTGGTACAACGTGTCGTACTTCAACGCCAACGGTTTCCAGGCGCCGACGACGTGGGCCGGGTTCGTCAGCTTGCTTTGGGCGCTCAAGAACAAGACGGGCCAAGCTCCCATCCTCGCGGGGGACGGCGTCGGCTGGCCCCTCTCGGACGTGACGGAGCACTTCATCGCGACGTACGGTGGGGCGGCGATGCATCAGGCCCTCACGCAGCGGACGCTCGCTTGGACCGACGCGAAGGTCCAGGCGGTCTTCCAGAACTACCTCGTGCCGACATTGCAGAATGGGTTCTGGACCCAGCCGCTCACTTGGAACGACCCGGCCGTCTTGGCCTCGTGGTGGGGCGGCACCACTCCCCCCACCCATCCCCTGTACTTCATGGGGAGCTGGATCACGGGGATGGTCCCGAACCCGAACGATCTCGGGGTGTTCTCGTTGCCGGGCGGAGTGTCAACGCAAGGCATCGTCTTCGCGGCGGACTACTTCTTCGTCCCGAAATACGGCCTGCACCAGGATCTCGGGAAGCGGCTGGCGGCGTTCCTCGGGTCGGAGGCCGCGCAGGAGGAACAAGTGAAGCAGGGCGGCCACATCGCCACCGCGGCGGGGGTGCCCGCCTCGGCCTACCCGACGGTTGACGCACGGGTGGCGGGCCTCTTGCAGGGGAAAGTGGTCCTTTCGGACTTGGACGACACGATCGGGAACCCGTTCCAGGGGAAGTTCTGGAGCGAGCTCCAGAAGCTTTGGGCGACTCCGGCCCAATGGCAGACGATTCTGGCGGAGATCCAGGCGGCAGCTGTAGCGCAACCATGAACCGACAGGGAGGCGGGCTGCTGCCCCGCCTCACCTCTCTTTTGCCCGAGCCCGCGACGATTCGGCGGTGGCTTCGGTCCCAAGCGAAGTTTCTTTCTTTCTTCCTTCCCGCCGCGATCCTGCTCGTCGTCCTCGTCATCTACCCGATTGCCGCTACGCTGACCTTGAGTTTCCTGGGGCCCGATGGTGGTTTCGCGGGTCTCCAGAACTACGGGTCCGTCCTCGGCTCCCCGGATACCTTCAACTCGGCTTGTCTCCAGCAGGGTCCGCCCTGCGGGACCCTGCTCAACAATCTCATCTGGACCGGGATCCACCTTCCCCTCACCCTGTTCATGGGACTGTTCCTCGCGGTGCTCCTCCAGAACGTACGCGGGGCCTCCATCGTCAAGTCCCTCGTCTTCCTCGGGATGGTCACGCCCCTGATCGTGATCGGGGTCGTCCTTCGGTTCATTCTCGAAGCGCCCATCGGACTCGTCCCCGGCTTCTTCGATTGGCTCGGGATCAGGTCGCTTGCGGTGAACTGGATCGCCAACCCTAGCACCCTCCTGTTCGGCCTCATCCTCGGGACCGTGTGGTCCTGGACCGGCTTCAGCATGGTCGTCTATTCTGCCGGCCTTACCACGATCCCGAAGGACTACTTCGAGGCCGCCCGCGTCGATGGTGCGTCGGAGTGGCAGATCTTCCGGAAGATCACGTGGCCTCTGCTCCGCCCGGTCACCCTCGTCATCGTGACGATGACGATCCTTTGGGAGCTCAAGCTCTTCGACATCGTCATCGGGGCCACGGGAGGGAGCCAGCAAGGTGGCGTGGGAGGCGCCGCCGATGTCTTGGCCCTCCAGATGTATCGGTACTTCTTCATCATCGACTACAACCGCGCGGCGGTCGTCGCGACCCTCTTGACCATCTTCACGCTGATTGTCGCCGTCGTCTTGTTCCGAAGGCTCCTGACCGCGCCTCGCCGGAAGAAACGCCGACGGCTGACGCCACCCGTGCGCGTGATGGAACTTCGACGGGTCGGGCCGGAGGAGGCGGGGGGTTCCGAGGTGGTCACCTGAGGCGAATCCGTCCGCGGACCGTCTTGATTCACGTCGTGGCGTGGGGCATTGGTCTCGCGTGGATGTTGCCGTTCGTCGGCGTGGCGATGGTGGCCTTCCGGCCCCTATCCCAGACGAGCTTTGGATGGTGGAACCTGTCCCCCTTCACCGTGACGGTCGACAACCTCATTGCCGCGTGGAACAACCCCGGCTGTCCGCTCTCGCTGGGCCTCCGGGATTCGTTCCTCGTTGCGCTCCCCGCGACAATCATCCCGATGTTCGTCGGCGCGCTCGCCGGGTACGGGTTCGCCCGCTTCCAGACGAGGACCCGGGACTACGTGTTCCTCTCTGTCGTGCTCCTCATGGCGGTCCCTCAGATGATGGTGGCTGTGCCGGTCTACAATCTCATGATCGCGCTTCATCTCGTGAGCAGCCTCTGGAGCCTGATCCTCTTGCATTCCGCCTGGGGGATCCCGTGGATCCTGCTCTTCATGCGGAACTTCTTCCGGAGTCTGCCCCCTGAGATCGAGGAGGCGGCCCGCGTCGATGGCGCCTCGGATTTCAAGATTTTCTACAGGATCGTGCTGCCGATGTCTTTGCCCGCGATGGCGGCCGTCGTCGTGTTCCAGTTCATGTGGGTCTGGAACGACTTCTTCTTCGCTCAAGTGCTCATCCAGAACGCGAACTGGTACCTGTCGACGCAGTGCGTTCCGCGGCTCGTGGGCCAGTACGTCCGCCCGTTCGACCTTCTCTCCGCTGCGGCCATCCTGACGATGTCTGTCCCGGTGGCCCTGTACATCATCCTCCAGCGGTTCTACATCCGCGGCCTCATCGGATGGACAATCAAGGGCTGACGCCGGGATCGTCGGCCGAAACCATGTCCCAGAGGGCTCCGATCGACCACGCTTGGAGGGGGTTCGCCCGGGTCGGCGGATCCCCAACGGATAGGTCCACGAGCTGGTCGTCGATACACGTGTAGAACTCCGGGATCTTGCCGAGCGTTTCGTACGCGCTTGTGATCGCCTCGCGGACCCGCTTCGCGTCGGCGTCCCGGTGGACCGCGCGAAGGCCGCGCCAGACGAACCAGTTGTCGTGCGGCCAGATCGTCCCCATGTGATAGCCGAACGGATCGAAGTCTGGCTCCGAACTTGCGTGGGTCCGAACCCCGAACGGCGTCCACAAGTCGTGGCGGAAGAGCCGGGAGACCATCGTCGCGAGTCTGGTCTCGGGCACGACGCCCATGAGAAGGAGGTGCCCGGGATTCGAGGTGATGGCCCGGCGGAGGTGTTTCGCCCCGTCGAGTGCGAGTCCGTAGTATCCCGCTTCCGGCATCCAGAAGTCGCGGTTCAGCGCATCCTGTACGCGGGAGGCGGCATCTCGGGCGGCTGCCGCTCCGGCGTCCTCCCCGTGTCGTCTCGCGAGGGCGGCGAATGCGCGGTGCGCCGCAACTGCATAGCCTTGCACCTCGACCATCGCGACCGGCGGGTCGATCCTCAGATGGTCTCCGGACCCGTCCTTCCAACCCTGGTGGAACAGGCCTTGCGGATTCTTTCGTTCGTAGTCGATGTAGCCATCGCCGTTTGCGTCGCCCAGTGAAGACATCCATCGGTGAGCCGCCTCGACGGCCGGCCAGAGGACATCCAAAATTTGTTCGTCGCCGGTCGCCTGCACGTACTCCGAGGCGACGATGAGGAACAGGGGCGTGGAATCGACGCTCCCGTAGTACGGGAACTCCCAATCCGGCAACTCCGCCCGGGACGCCAGATCGAAGCGGTGTTCGTGCAGGATCTTCCCGGGCTGTTCTTCCGACCTTGCGTTGACGCGACGCCCCTGATACGATGCGAGGACGCGCAGGGTCGATGCCGCGATCGATGGGTCGTATGGGAGCATCTGCCAAGCTGCAATCAGCGAATCCCGGCCGAACAAAGTGGCGTATCGAGGCGCGCCGGCGCGCAAGTACCCTTGCGGCGCGCGGAGTGAGTTGAGATCTCTCTGGAGGCGCTTTCGCAACGCGTCGAGGTCCATGTCAGCTCGATGAGAACCTAGGCGATTGCCTCGCCACTGCTCCGGTCGAAGAGATGGGTCCGTTCGGCCACGAATCGGATCCAGACTTTCAATCCCGCATCCCCTTCGAACGCGGCGGCCGCCATCGCTTTGAGGAGCTTGTCGCCCACCTTCACGTCCAAGATCGTCGAGTCCCCCAAGGGTTCCGTCGTGTATATCTCGGCCGGGATGCAGCCCGTCTCGGCCGGTTCCACCGTGCTCACGCGGATGTCCTGCGGTCGGACCCCCAGGACGAGCTTCGTCGTGGAATTGCGGCCGCACGCTTCCGCGAACTGATCCGGCAACGGCACGGAGAAGTCCGCGGCGTCGAGGAGGCTGCCGTCGACGAGGTCGCACTCGATCAGGTTGATCGGCGGGCTGCCGACGAACCCTGCCGCGAACTGGTTCGAGGGATGGCTGTAGAGCTTCCGCGGGCCGTCATACTGTTGCAGCACGCCCTTGTGCAGGAGGGCCACTCGGTCCGCCATCGTCATCGCTTCGACTTGGTCATGCGTCACATAAATCGTCGTCACGCCGAGGACCTTCTGCAGTTTCTTCAGCTCGGCTCGCATGTGCACGCGGAGTTTCGCGTCGAGATTGCTCAGCGGCTCGTCCATCAGGAAGACCTGAGGCTCCCGGACGATTGCCCGGCCGAGGGCGACCCGTTGCCGCTGTCCGCCGCTGAGTTGGCTCGGCTTTCGGCCGAGTAGGCCTTCGATCTGAAGCAGCCCCGCGACCTCGTTTACCCGCCGAATGATCTCTCCTTCCGGGACCTTCGCGTTCTCGAGCGGGAACGCCATGTTCTTGTACGCGGTCATGTGCGGATAGAGCGCATAGCTCTGGAACACCATCGCCACGTTCCGTTCCTTCGAATCGAGGTCGTTCACGAGGCGGTCGCCGATGTAGATCTCCCCGTCGTCCGGCGATTCGAGTCCCGCGACACAGCGGAGCGTCGTCGTCTTGCCACATCCGCTCGGTCCCAGGAGGACGACGAATTCCTTGTCCTTCATCTCCAGGTTGAGTCCCTGGACCGCGGGGGCGTCGTCGTACGCCTTCGATAGCCCCCGCAACTCGACCCGCGCCAACGAGAGGTTGGACGGGGGAAGAACGGATAAATAATCTTCGCTTTCCTCTCCTCTCGGTTTGGGGGCAGGAATCCGTTGGAGGAAGTGCACGTCACGGAGAAACGGCTGTCGGACTACCGAGCGATCATCGGCGGTCCGGCGTTCGCGGAGATCCTGGCCCTCGCGAGTCGGATCAAAGGGAAGCGGGTCGCGCACGTGAACGCGACGCCGTACGGCGGCGGGGTCGCGGAACTCCTTCATAGCCTCGTCCCTCTACAACGGGACGTCGGGCTCGACGCGCACTGGTTCGTCCTATCTGGGTCGAACGCATTCTTCACCGCGACGAAAACGATGCACAATGCGCTGCAGGGGTCGGATGTCCTGCTGACCGCGGACATGCAGGCGACCTATCGTCACTTCAACGAACTCAACGCGTCGAGTTTCGAGGACGAGTACGACTACGTCGTCATTCACGACCCGCAGCCCGCGCCACTGGTCAGCCTCTGCAAACGGAGAGGCGCATGGATCTGGCGTTGCCATCTTGACCTGACGTCCCCGAACCCGGCCGTCCTCCGAATCCTCGCGCCGCACCTCGAGGCGTACGACGCGGCCGTCTTCAGCGCACGGGAATATGCGCCGCCAAGCGTGCGCTTCCCGCGCATCTACGTGAATCCACCCGCGATCGATCCGACGAGCCCGAAGAACCGACACGTCTACCGCGAGGAGCGGGAGACGATCCTGCCTCGCTTCGACGTCGATTTCGAGCGTCCGGTCATTAGCCAGGTCGGACGGTTCGACCCATGGAAGGATCCGCTCGGGGTGATCGATGCCTACCGGCTCGTCAAGAAGAAAATCCCGAAGGTCCAGCTACTCCTGGTCGCGTCGATGGCCCGCGATGATCCAGAGGGGTGGATGTGGTTTGAGCGATCGGCGCGGCACGCCGGCGAGGATCCCGACGTCCACTTCATGACGGACCTCCGCGGGGTCGGCGCCCTCGAGGTCAACGTGCTCCAGAGAGAAACGGACGTCTCGATCGCGAAGTCCCTCCGGGAGGGATTCGGTCTCATCGTCAGCGAATCGATGTGGAAGAGCGTCCCGGTCGTGGGCGGGGACGTCGGGGGGATTCGGCTCCAGATCAAAGACGGGCGGCACGGATACCTGGTCTCCAGCGTCAAGGAGGCCGCGGATCGGACCGTCCAGCTCCTCCGCGATCCGGCACGTCGGAAGACGATGGGACGGGCCGGCCGCGAACGGGTTCGCCGCCATTTCCTCATCACACGGTATCTGCGGGAGTACCTTCGGATCTTCGCGGAACTCAAGCCCGCGGGATGAGCCGTCCCCCGGTCCACTCGGTCGTCATACTTATCCCGGGCTCACCGATATTCCGGGGAGACGCATGCAAGGCAGACCATCGATGTCGGGGATGCGGTGGCGAGTGGCCGGTTCGATTCTCATCGGGGTGGGCTGGATTAGCTTCGTGTTGCTCTACGCCGCATCTGGTCGGGTCCGTATTCGTTGTTCCAGAGCATCGTAATCGTCCTCGTGTCATTCATCCTCCTGGCCGGAATCATGGGCGCGATGTGGGCCTCTTGGGGCATGCGATGCGCCCGTATGGGAATGCCGCCGTAGCGGGAGAAGGCCCTCCGAATCATCCACGTTCTTATACCTGCTCGGCGTGCGCGCTCCTGAGTGGGACCGTGGGCGCGATTGTGCGGAACCTGCCGGAAGAACCGTGGGAGAAAGGAATTGGACCCGGGATCGTCGACAAGAAGATCATGGGGCCCAATGACAGTAACTTCATGCTCATGGGGCTCGCGAAGATGGAGCCCGGCGTCAAGTCGCCGCCCCACCGGCACCGGTACTGTCAGGTGTTCTACTTCGTCGATGGAAAAGGGCAGATCCTGGTGGACGGCGAAAAGCACGAGGTGGGCCCCGGCTCCGTCGTACGATTTGTCCACGGGGAGGAACACACGGTGATCAATCCCGGCCCCGGACCGCTCACGCTGATCGAAGTGCGCGTCCTCCCGCGAGGGCAGACGGTCTGGGAGTAGATGGCACCCCTCCGGACGTGGTTCCGGGCGACCCAGCCGCGCAGCTTTGTCGCTTCCCTCGTCGGCGTCGCGCTGGGCGCCGCGGTGGCGTGGAACCACGCTCAGTTGTTCGATCTCGTCGCATTTCTGCTCGCGGCGATTGGCGTCGTCTGCCTCCATGCGGCCACGAACATGAGCAACGACTCGATCGACTACAAGCGCGGCGTCGATGATTTGCCGGCACACCTCGTGAGTCCGTTCACCGGCGGAGCGAGGGTCCTGCCCGACGCCGCCGTGTCCTTCGAGGCGCACCGTCGCGTTTGGATCGGTTTCTTCGCGGCCGCCGCGCTGATCGGAATCGTCCTCGCCCTCATTCGGCCGAACGGCTGGATTCTCCTCGTGCTGGGCGGTATCGGAGGGGCGATTGGCGTGTTCTATACGCTCCCTCCCTTCGCGCTCCAGTACCACGGGGTCGGCGAGATCGCGGTCGCGATCATCTTCGGACCCCTCGTGGTCCTCGGCTCGTACGCCGTCCAGACAGGCGCGGTCGCATGGGAGCCGCTGCTCGCATCGATTCCGCTCGGCCTGCTGGTCGCGGCGTTCCTTCTGGTGAACGAGATGCCGGAGCACGAGACCGACCCGCGGGGCGGGAAACGGACGATTCCCGCTCGGATCGGGCTCGAGAAATCCGTTACGCTGTACGAAGTCCTTGTTGCAACGGCCCTGATCTTTCTTGTAGCAACCTCGCTCCTACGACTCGTCCCCTGGGTTGCCGTGATCGGCCTCGTCGCCGCGTTACCCCTCGCCCGCGCTCGCGCCGTCCTTCGAACTCACTACCGCGAGTACCCTGCCCACATCGCGGCGAACGCGGGAACGATTCAGGCAGTCCTACTCCTCGGCGCGGGGATGACGGCGGCGTACGTGATTGCCGGGTCCACGGCCCTATAAGCCGAAGGCGAAATCGAGAATCAGCCCGAACCCGACGAACAGATGCGATGCAATCGTCAGGGCAATCGCGAATTCGTACAGCCTCGGCAGTTTCGTACCGAGGTGGAACGCAAGGAGAATGGGGGCGGCGACGAGCACGAGGACGATCATCCACACGATGCCGCCTCGGAGGAATAACCAAGCGGCTCCAATTGGGAGAGGCGCGAGGACCAAGCCGTCGAAGACCTTCGTCGCCCTGCGTTCCCCGAGGATCGTTACGGGAGTCCGTTTTCCCTTCGAGCGATCTTCCTCCCGATTAGGGAAGTACCGGGCGAAAGAAATCGCGGCGGCAAGGAACCCGAGGACGATTGACGCGCCGATGCTCCGCGTCAAACCGGCGCCGCCGAACGCCACCGTGGCGCCCACCGTCATCACAGGACCGAACGCGAGGAACGTGGAGATTTCTCCAATCCCCCGATAACTCAGTTTGAGCGGCGGCGAGCTGTAGCTCCACGCGAGGGCCGCCCCCGCGAGGCCGAAGGCGAGGAGGACCAGGTTCGCGGTCAACACCACGAGCACAAGGCCCGCGAGGACGCCGATTCCGAAGGCAACGTATCCGACGTGCAACACGCCTCGCGGGGTCCGCGCCAGGCTTGCGGCGGCTCCGCTGTCAAACGCGAACCACGAACCCGCGGACGATGGAGGCGTCGCCCGGTCTTGAGCTTCGTAATAGCCCTTGAACAGGTTTGCTCCCGCCTGGATGCCGACGAGCGAGACGAGGATCAAGCCGAACCACATCGCGTTGAACGGAGCTCCGGCGCTGACTGCCGCGTACGTCCCCACGAACGCGGGGACGATCGAAGTCTCGAACAGAATCGCTTGGGAGGCTCGCATCCATTCGACAATTGCCATCGGAGGGCCCAGAGCCAAAGGGCCGAAAAGGGTTCCGTCCGCGGGCCTCGTCGCGGTGGTCTCATTTTCGAGAACACACGACGCGAGATGTTCCGTTTTTTGGATACCCTTAAGTGGATTCGCCCTGTTTCCGCCGCGTGGCGAGGGGGTATCGCCGGAAGCGGTTTTACTCCACGCCGAAGCGGATTCTTGCGCACCTGTCCTCGACCTCGGCGCACGAGCCCGGGACCCTCAGCGTCCTCACCCAGGAAGGGATCGCCGCGGCGACGCATTCGGGTCGCACGACCGTCACGAAGTGGCTCACCCGAATGGAGTCGACGGGCCTGGTCGCCGGAGAACGGGCACACGTGCCGGGCCACCGGGTTCGCAAGACGGTCTACCGTCTGAGCCACGAGGGCTGGCTTCAAGCGATGAAGCTCCGGACGCGGCTCCAGGGCGACATTGTCGAAGTGCTGGCCCCCGGGCTCGACCCGACGCCCATGCGGGTCGCCGAGATTCCCGACATCTTCCCGGGATTCGTGAACCTGACCGCCGCGGTCTCGCTCGTGCGACGGGGATGCCTCGACTTCACGAAGCTGCATGGAATCGGGTCCGGCGCGATGGCTCCAATCCTCTGGGGCGACACGTTGCGGCGCCTCGGCCGCGTGTTCGGGCGGACCGAGGAGTTCCGGATCCTCGACGCCTGGGCGAGTTCGTCCTCCTCCGTCCTCGTCGCTTCGGGAATCGCGGGGATCGGGAAGAGCACACTCGTCGCAAGTTGGCTCGTGCGTCAACGGCCGCGGCCGTACATCTACTGGTCCGAAATTCACGAAGGCACGACCCGTACGCTGCTCTTGCGGGATCTCGCCGCGTTCTTGGCCCGGTTGGGTCGTCGCGGTCTCCGGTCGGTCCTCGCGGAGAATCGTTCGGACGCGTGGACGATCGGCCGCCGCATCCTCTCGCTCGAAATCCGAGACTTGTCCATCCTCTTCGTGTTGGACAACGTCCAGCACGCGAATCCCGAGCTCGCCAAGTTCCTGTTCGGACCGCTTCTTGAAGTCGCTGAGGCTGGATCCGCGAAGGCTGTCTTCATTTCCCGTACGATCCCGGCCGCTCTCTCCCGGGGGAACCCAGAGAAACGTCCGCGAGTCCAGATCCTCCGTGTCGGCGGCCTCGACGAGGAGGCGTCCAAGTCCCTCCTACTTTCAAAAGGCTTCGCGGGCGATGAGGTCGCGGTCGGCCGAGCCGTCCAAGCCGCAAAAGGCCATCCGATTCTCTTGTCGTTCGCGGCGCACACAGGCTCCGCCGTCGGCGGCGAAATGACTCGGTACCTGGACCGAGAAATCTGGCATACGCTGACGAAGACCGAACGGACCTTGCTCGAGGCGGCATCCCTCTTCCGAGGGCTCGTTCCGCTCGATGCCCTCCTTCGTTTCTCCTCGGAATCGCCGTCGGCGATCCAGACCCTCCAGTCCAAGAACCTGATCGCCCCCACGATGAGTTCCGGCGTCGTGATGCATGACGCAATCCGGGAGTACGTCCGGAAGCGAATCCCGGATTCGCGCCGCCGAGCGTATCACGCCCTCGCGGCGACGTACTTTCTCGATGGGTCCGGGATGCGAGACCGCCTTGAAGGGCTCTTTCACCTGGTCGAAAGCGGCGACGCAGCGGCGGTCGGCGATGTCCTCGTTTCGACGGGGGCGACCCTCCTCGATTCCGTGCCGGCGACGGACCTTCAGGAGGTCCTGAAGCGGATCGATGTCGAGGCGATCAGCTCGTCCGCCGCCTCGGTCCTTCCGGAGCTCCGGGGCGACGCCTTGCGGGCGATCGGGCACTTGCAGCCCGCCCTCCAGGAGTATCGGAACGCGTTGTCCCTCGCGGAGGAACATCGGCAGGCGGAGCGGAGCCCGTCCCTGCTGCGCAAGATCGCCTCGATCGAGCGGTGCCGCGCGGACTATCCGAAGGCGCTCGGCCATCTCGTCGAAGCCCAGGCGGGCCTCAAGGACCACCCGAACCCCGCGGAGGGCGGGGAGATCCTGCGGGAATGGGCGCTCCTCGAAAAGGCCCAGGGTCACCTCGCGGAGGCCGCGGCTCACATGAACCAGGCCGTCGACCTCGCGACCGAGACCTCCGGGGGTGGACCGCTCGCACGGAGCCTCACGGCCCTCGGGAGCATCGAAGGAGACCGCGGGAACCTCGAGCGCGCGCTCGAGTACAAACTCGAGGGCCTGCGAATTGCGGAACGGGCCGGTAACCTGACGGAGACGGCGCGCGCGTGCATCTCCGTCGGGTCCGCTTGTCACGCCTTGAAACGGTACGAGGAGAGCCTTCAACACTACGACCGGGCCCTTCAACTCGCCCGGCTCGTCGGGAACCTGCGGCTCGTCGCCTACGCGACGATGAACCGGTGCGCATCGTTGATGGACCTCGGGCGCTACCCGGAATCCGCGGCAGATCTCGAGGAAGCGAAGCGGCTCTTCCAAGTCCTAGAGGAGCCGGACACGTTGTTCCTCCTGGACATCTACGAGGGTCAGCGCGCGTTCGGCTTGGGCCGCTGGAGCCGCGCGGTCCGACTCTGGGAACACGGCCTCACCGGACTCCGCGAGCTGGGCGATCGGTCCGACCTGGCCCGCGCCCTGCTTTGCGTGGGCCGGTTCCACGCGCAGCGCGGAGAAGAGGCGGCCGCGCGCGTATATCTCGAAGAGTCACGCGATCTCGCGAAGGCGATGGGCAATTCCCTCCTCTTGATGGAACTAGGCCAGCTGCTCGCGGGGATTGTCGTGCGAGCCGAAGGCGCCCCAGCGAGTCGGGACAACGTCTAGTTCGGGTCCTTGGGCGGCGGGTCCACTCACTCACCTCGAGGCTTTGCGATGGGCCCGCGGTCGGACTTAAGGGTAATGTGACTTGTTCCGTTTTCCCAGGGTGTTGCAACGACCGGGCCTTGAAGAGCGGCGCTGCGATGCCGATGTATGGCCTTGTTTCCGAGACCGCGTCGCCGCCACCCGTTCTACATGGTGGAGATGATTCGCGCCCAGCCGGACTTCGTGCGAGAGACGTTGCGGCGCGTCGCCGACGGCCGGGCGGCTTCCGTCCTCCGGGGGACGCGCCATCTGATCCTCACCGGCTGCGGGACGTCGTTCCATGCCGCGACGTACGGAGCGAGGATCCTCCAGCGGGCCTTTGGATCTCGGGCCGTGGTCGAAACGGTCCACGCCTACGACCTCGCATACGGCAACCCCGCGCCCAGTGGAGCAGCGGTCGTTGGGGTCAGCCACAGCGGGTCCACGCCCACCACGAACCGAGCATTGTCGCGCGCGCGGAGGAACGGCCACCACGCGTTCGGCGTCTGCGGGCTGTCAGGCTCCCCCATGGAAGACATTGCCGAAGACGTCTTCGTCATCGGGTCCGTTCACGATCGCTCGTGGGCGAACACGATGAGCTACACGACGCAACTCGTTGCGTTCGCGATGATCGCGGCAGGAGTTGGGGGGGAAGGTTGGTCCGACGTGTCCGCGAAGATCCCGGACATCCCTGTGGCGTTACGCAAGGCGATTGCGTGCGAGAACCCGGTCCACCGGTTCGCAAACCGGGTGGCTGCGAAACGTCGCGTCACGTTCCTCGCGTCCGGATGGGACGACATCACTGTGCTCGAAGCGGCGCTCAAGATCCGGGAAACGTGCGGTCTCCCCGCCAGCGGATACCACATGGAGCAGTTCCTCCACGGTCCGTTCCTTTCGATTGACTCATCCGAGGCGATCGTCGTCCTCCGAGGGGCGGAGGACGGTCGCCGCGCGGAAACGATCATGCAAGCGCTCCGGAAGACCGGTGCCGCCCTCGAGGCGATCGGCGAGCACGCAGGAACCGCCATCCGCCTTCCCCGCGTCCATCCGTTCCTGCGCCCGATCGTCTCCGTCGTGCCGATGCAATTCCTCGCGTACTACGCGGCGCTCGCGCGACACGCGAATCCGGACATCATGCGGACGGGTATTCCCCGACTTCGTGCGGGCGTGGAGGCGCTGTTCCACTGACCCCGACATCGGGCGGAATGCCGACGACCGTGTTCGCCTCCGTGCCGTTCCGCAGCAGCAGGTGGAGGTGCATCCGGCCGCTCCCGTACGTGATCTGGAAGCGGTTCACCTCGGACTTGTAGAGTCGCGCCGGCCGCCGACGACCCTCCGTGACGAATCCCGCCTCGGAGATCAGGGCCAACGAGACGAGGTGGCGGATCCGTCGGTAACACGCGGCGATCGGAACGCGGTATCGCGTCGCGATTTCCTGCGCCGTGAGGCTCTCTTGGTGCAACGCGATGAGGATTCGGAGGGCGTGGTCGTCGAGGAGGGACTGCCCGTCCGAGTCGTAGAGGAGCAAGTCTTCCGCCACGAGTCGGGGACGAGGGGGTGGACTCCCGCCATTGGGGGGCCCGATCGAGGGCACGCAGCGGATTCACGCTCTCCGGACTAAAAGCCCTAGGCTCCGGTTATCACGGTTGAACGAGAGGCACGCACGGCTCGGGCTCCACCGTCAGCCTTCGAGCGCTTTGCGCACGTTCGCGGCGAACTCTTCCGTCTGGCCCTTCAATCGGGACCGCAGGAAGTTGTCCATGATCCGTGCGAGCGGCCCTTTGGCCTGGACGGCCATGGTGTAGATGACTTTCGTGCCGTTCTCCGCGGGCGCCAAGTCGATCGTCCCAGTCATTTCCATGTTGTCGGCCGCCCCGCGGAACCTCCCGTGGTTCAGAGGAATCTGGTCCGTCGTCTCGGTCAGGACCTGGACGTCTTGGGTGAGCGGTCCGATCTTGACTTGCAAATTCCACCGGGCGCGCTTGTCATCGAGGATTTCCACGGACTGCACACCGGGGACGCAACTCCCGACCTTCCGCATGTCGCTGAGAAACGCCCACACCCGCTCGACGGGAGCCTTGACCTCGAATGAAATCGTCCCTTCCGGCATCGCCTCCCGGGCAATGCGACGCCCGGGAAATACTTTGCAGCGCGCCGGTCGCCACGCCGGAGTGGAATTCTCGAAGAACAGGTCAATAAGGAAAGGGGCCGAGGTCCTCCCCCATTTTGCCTCGGCGGGTGGGGTTCGCGAGAATGGACTCAACCTTTCCGGAGAAACGGAAGGCCCGTGCGCTTGTTCACGCCGATCTTTCGATTCTTCGGCATTTCATCCATCGGTTTGCCGCTCTTCGGTTTCCGCTTGCTGAAGAAGTAGATCGTCACTTTCGGTCCCTTCTTCAGTTTCACGTCTCGCGAGTACAGCGTCCATCCCTGGTACGTGTACGGCATGTTTGACCTCGTTCCTCCATACACATAGGGGTCAAAAGCGTTTCCCCTCCCATATCGGCGTCTGACAAGAACGTCTAGATAGCTATTTTGGGGCCGTAATATAGCGCCTCCTGGGCCCATGGAGGGCGAGCGACCGCGAAACGAAGCCGAGCGCGAAGGCGCCTCGGATGGCAGCTCACCGTGGGCGAATTCCGGCAGTACGAGAATCACTCGCGAGAACGAGCCCGAAAGGCCTTTCTGACTACCTACGGACGCTCGCTCGATCTTCCATGAAGGCGAAGCTCCACACGCTCGAGTGCGACGAGGAAGACTTGATCGATCTCCCGGAGAGCTGGATTCCGGTCCGCCTCGAGCACAACGGATATGCGACCCCCGCCCGGAAGGCGTACACGCTCTACTACTTCGAGCGGGCGTGACCCCGCGCGGGGTTGAATAGGTCCACGCCGTTCCCGCCCGCGTGGGAGCGAGCCTCTCGGAACTCGCGAAGCGGCTGGGCGCGGATCAGCTTGCGACGGGCACCGCCATTGCGCCCCGATACCACCTGGATGCCTTTCGAGCCCATCGGGGGTCTCGTCTCCCGGAAGCCGGCGTCGCTCCCGCGGCGGTCGCCTGGCCGCGGTCCACGGAGGACGTCGTGTCGATCGTTCGGTTCGCGGCGGGCGCAGGCCTCGCGATTGTCCCGTGGGGCGGTGGCACGGGCCTGATGGGCGGCGCGCGGCCGTCGTCCGATGCGATTGTCTTGGATATGCGGCGGATGCGCCGAGTCCGCTCGATCGATTCGTCCGCACGCACCGCGACCGTGGAAGCGGGGATCGTCCTCGAGGCGTTGGATCGCCGCCTCCGGAAGAGAGCGCTCATGCTGGGCCACGACCCGTGGTCGCGACCTCGCGCAACCCTCGGCGGGGCCATCGGTACGAACGGACTCGGATATGGCGGCTATCTCCGCGGCTCCATGGGAGACCAGGTGCTCGGTCTCGAGGCGGTCCTCGCCGACGGGAGCGTAGTGCAAACACGGCCCGCGGCGCGATCGACGACGGGGTTGGACCTGAAGCGACTTTTCATCGGAACGGAAGGGACCTTCGGCGTGGTCACCGCGGCGACCCTTCGCGTCTTCCCCGTGCCTGAACGGGAGGAGATTCATGGGTTTTCCGTCCGCGACTTCGCGACCGGATTTCGTGGTATTGCCCGGATTTATGACAGCGGCCTCGCCCCGAGCGTGATGGACTTCGAAGAAACCTTTCCTGCGCCCGCGCTCCCATGGCGGTCCGAACAGGGGCCGCCCGCTTTGCATCTCGGATTCGCGGGATCTCGCGAGATTGTCGCCGCGTCTTGGCGGGTTGCGCGTCGCCATTTGCGCAGCGTGGTTGCACGGCCACTACCGGATCGGGATGCTCGGGAGTACTGGAAGACCCGTCACGACATCATCTACGCCCACGACGAGGTCTCGCCCGGGGTCACCCGCGCGGATCTCTTCCTGAAAGACGTCATCTTTGATTACGTTCACGCGGCCTTGCCCCGTTCGAGGGTCCTCTCGTACCGGCGAGCGGCCCTCGCGGTTCTCCGCCGTCACGGTGTGAAGCCAATCGGATTCGGCGTGTGGACGCAACCCGAGCTTGTGTCACTTGAGGTTGTGCGGCCCGTGGGGGAAGACCGAGACGCCTCTCGGATCGCGGTGGCGGCGGCCGTCGACGATGTGATTCATCGAGTCCACGCCCTCGGCGGCTCCATGGAGTACGTCCATGGCGTTGGCGCGAAGCTCGCGCACCTCATGGACGAGGAGTTAGGAGTCGGCCTCGCGACGGTCCGAAAAGTGAAGCGAGCGCTCGATCCCGCGGGAACGTTGAACCCCGGGAAGGCGGGGCTCTGACGGGTCCGCGCGGGGTCGGTCTCCTCCCGGAGCGCGGCGTTCTTGCGAAAGCTATATTACATCCCTATTCAGCGTAATATATATAAATCAGGACATAACTTCGCCCTGCAAAGGTTGGCATTGGATGCAACCACCACCCCCGATGATGAGTGCGCCGATGATGATGGACCGAAAGAGAATGCTCGTCGCCGCGATGATCGCCGCCGGCCTGTTGTTTCTGATGATTGGGGCGATCATCGTGGACGTAAGCCGCACCGCACCGAGGCCGGGCGAGCCCGCCGATGCCGTGCTCAATCGAGCGGACCTGGCCAACGTCTGGGGCCCCGCAATCGGCCATTTCGGAATCTTCCTGTTCGTCCTCGGCCTCGTGGCCGCCTCCTTGTTGGTCGAAGACATGGATGTCTTTGTCCGTCTGTTCTTGTTGATCGTCGCGTTCGTCGCGCTGTTGCTGGTCCTTGCGGGCTCAACGACCATCTTCGGGTGAGGTGTCACGATGATGGGAATGGGCGAAAAGCTGTGGGCGATGGGCAGGTCGCCGTCCCAGCACATGACGCTGCTGGTCTTCGGCCTGCTTTCCCTCCTCACGGGCGTGGTCGCGATTTCCACCCTCGCCGTCGCCGGCGGTGGGGGCGGTGCGACCTCGATTATCATGGCCGCGACGGTCTTGATCGGAGTCGGCGGATTCTTCGTGACCTTGGCCCTGTTTCTCGGGGCCTACGCGGCAACGGGAGACTCGTGGACGACGACCGTTTGGCGGATCGCGCAGCTGCTCGCGGCGGTCCTCGTCCTGATCTTCGTCTTCCGATAGCGGGACCCAACCCTGGGCGGCCCCAGACGCGCCGCCCCTTCAATTCTTTTTGAGTTCGCACTTCTGTGCGACAGAGGGAGTCTGCGTGTCAGCCCGCAACGCTGGCGCTCACGGAGAGGATCGGCGGCATGAAATTTGCGATCATCTTCCACGACTCGCCCTCGTCCCGGCTCGCGAAGAGCTGGCCGGTGTTCGTCCCGATGTAGATGCCGAGCGGGTCGTTCGCGTCCACGGTCATGCCCTCGCGAAGCACGCCCATGTAGGCGCCAGGTCCGGGGAGGCCCTTGGTGGACCGGCCCCACGATCGACCGCGGTTCGTCGTCTTCCAAACGGCCATCTGGCCTTTCGGGAACACGCGGTTCTCGGCACCCACGAGCGGGGAGACGAACGCGGTGTGCTTCGTATGTGGATGAGCCGCAATCGGGAACCCGAATTCCGAGGGGAGGCCTTTGGTGACTTCCGTCCAACCGCCGCCGTCGGGCCCGCGATGGTACGTCCCGCAGTGATTCTGCTGGAAAATCGAGCCGTCTTCGGAGGCGTCCCAGGCCAACTTGTGGACGCATTGTCCCCACTCCGGATACTGGTTCGGCATGAACCCGGCCCGGACCCCCTTGTTCTCCGTGGTCCACGCGCGACCGCCGTTGCGCGACTCGAACGTCCCGACCGCGCTGATCCCGATTACAAGATGCTTCGGATTTCGCGGATCGACGAGGACGGAATGCAGGCACAGGCCGCCATTTCCCGGCTGCCACTCCTTCCTCGTCGGATGATAGTTGAGTGCCTCGAAGTCCTGCCACGTTCCTCCGCGGTCGTCGCTGCGGAATAGGGCCGCGGGTTCGACCCCCGCGTAGATTGTCTCCGGTTCGTCGGCGGGGCCGGGCTCGATGTGCCAGATCCGCGTCACGGCGAGGTCCGAGCCTTCCTTGAACTTCGGCGCGGTCTGCGTCGGTTTCATGGCCTCGCCGACGCGTCCGCGATAGACGGCGGGCCCCCAGGGCTCGCTCCACACCGGCGCGGCCCCGTACACGGTGCGGCCGTCCCGCGGGTCGAGGATCATGTGGTATACCGCGCTCCCCACCATGAACGGCCCCGCGACGGACCACTTCCGACGGTCGGATGAATGGAAGAGGAATCCGCCCTTTTTCGTGCCGACGGCCACCACGACGCTGCCTTTCTTGATTGTGCGGGCCATGTCACCACCTGCGACGCTGGGAAGGATGTGAACGGTGTCCCCGGCTTTGAGCTTTGCCTCCGGGAGGGAACCCATGACGATTTCCTCGTTGACGAAGAGATTCACGTACGGCCTGCGTCGGCCGGCCTCGTCCACGACCCGGTCCCGGATCCCCGGAAACGATGCGTTGAGCGCGCGTAAGACGGCGGCCACGTCGGTCGCCTCGAGGACGACCTCGTCTTGACCGTTCGTGTACGAGCGCAGGGCGGGCGGGATCCGGACGAGGATGCCCGAGCGCGCGATCGCGTTCGGAGAAGTGTCGGGAACAGTCCTTCCTCCGCGACCGAATCGTCGGTCGGATGAAAAGCCTTTGGACGGCGTCGAGAATTCGTGCGCCCTCCGGGGATGCGGAAGGGCTTATCCGTCCGAGGCGCTCCCGGGCCCGATGGATACCCAAGACATCTTGGATCTCTCGCTCGCGCTCGCAAAACAGTCCGACACCCCCGCGGACACGACGATCAACGTGCCCGCGAAAGATGTGCGGCGCGCCCTCTTCGGCATCGACGTCGATGCGGCGGACCTCGTGATTGCGAAAGAGAAGGGGTACGATCTCGTGATTGCCCACCACCCCACCGGAGGATCCGCGGTCCTCGAGTTCCCAAAGGTCCTCACGAAGCATGCGGACATCTTGACGCGGCACGGAGTCCCGCACGAGGTGGCTGCCTCCGCGGTGCGCGAGATGCAGGAAGACCGCGAGCCGCGGGCCCATGCTGAGAACTACGATCGCCTCCCGTCGATCGCCCGCTTGCTAGGGATCGGCCTCATGTGTATCCACAATCCGTGCGACGAAATCGGCAGGCGCGTGATGGACGAGACGTTGCGCGCTGGGTTGAGGCCGAGTCCTCGGGTGCGCGATGCGATTGACGTGCTGTATTCGATCCCGGAGTTTCAGGCAGCGAAGACGCGGATCGTGCTGCGCATGGGGAAAATCGACAATCCGCTCGGGAAATGGGCCGTCCACCACGGTGCGGGCACGAACGGCGGCGTTCCGATCGCTCGGGCCGCCTATGAACACGGCATCGACACGGTTTTCTACATCCACATCGATGCGGGGGCCCTCCGTCGCTTGTGGGAGCTCTATGGCCGCGAGGGCTCGAAGAACCTCGTGGTCACCGGACACCTCGCCTCGGACAGTATCGGCATCAACGCGCTCGTCCGCGAGCTGCGTGCGCGCCGGGTGCGCGTCGACACGTACAGTGGAATTGTCGATGTCTGAGCAGTATTATTATTGTATTTATCGATAAAATTGAATGGGAAGCCTTAACTACGCGCCACCGATACCCGACAGCCAAGGGTTCCCTTTGCCGTTCGAAATTATGATTGTCAGCAACACTCCCCTCACGCCGTTGAAAGACATCGACGACGTGGCGCTCCTGTTCCTGACCCAGATCGGATACATTCCGAAGGGGTATGACCCGAAGACCGACGCGAGCTCCGTCCGAGAGTCGGTCCCGTACCGGCTCTTCGTCGAATGCCTCCTGGGCCGATTGGACAAGGGATGGACGGTCGAGCAGCTCGCGGCGAAACTGAAGACGACGAAGGCGACGATCTACCGGCACATCAACAAGCTGAAGGAGATGGACCTCCTGGACGAGGTCAACGTGACCGAGCGGACGAACGTGCGGAAGGGATATCGCATCCGGTACGGGAATCTCTCGAAGGCCTGGAACTTCGTCGAGTCGAACGTCGAGATCGCGATGGAGAACTACCGCAAGACGGTCGATCATCTCGAGAAACTCTCGGAGCAGCGGAGGTGACTCGTTGGCGGATGAAATGGTCTCGCTCACAAAAGGGTCTCGCTACCGGATCGAATCGATGGAAACGCGGGAACGGACGAAGGTGACGAAGGGCGTGTTCCGCGGATACGCCACGATCGGCACCGACGATGCAATCGTCGTCGAATTGGACGATAGCCACCAAGAGCTGAAAGGGAAGCTTCGTCTCATCCCGCTCCATGTCGTCCTCGCGGTCGATGTGCTCGAGCAGGCTCCCGGCGAGTCGCCTAAGGTCGAAAAGCACGGCACAATGTACGGCTGACCACGGGCGGAAGCAGTGACGCTCGCCGGGGACGTTGCCAAGAACGAGGGTTTCCTCGAAGCGTTCTTGGCGGAGCTCCGAGGCCACACGCCGAAAACGAAAGATGAACTTCAACGCCTGAAGTTGCGACTCGCTCGATCCTATGGACTGGCGGGTCTGCCGAGCGATGCCTCTATCCTTGGACAGTTGCGAGCCGAGATCCGTGAGGACCTGGTTGATGTCTTGCGGATCAAGCCCGCACGGACTGCGAGCGGCGTCGCGGTCGTGACCGTCATGACGGCGCCGCACGCGTGCCCACACGGCGTCTGCACGTTCTGTCCCGGCGGCCCTCGCTTCGGGACGCCGCAATCCTATCTGGGGACGGAGCCCGCCGCGATGCGCGCATCAGCGGCCGCGTATGATCCGCGGGTCCAGACGGAGGACCGACTGCGCGCCCTCCGGGCGATCGGGCATGCGACGGACAAGGTCGACCTCATCGTCCTCGGAGGGACTTTCACAACGTTGGACGCGGGCTATCGCGAGTGGTTTGTGAAGGGATGCCTCGACGGGATGAACGGTTTCGTCGCCGAATCGCTCGAGGCGGCCCAGGCCATGAATGAAGCCGCGCCCGCCCGGTGCATCGGCCTCACGATCGAGACGAAGCCGGATTGCTTCCTCGGTTCCGAAGTGGAGGAATCCCTACGGCTTGGGACCACGCGCGTCGAACTCGGGATCCAGTCGACCCACGACGACGTCCTCGAGGCGGTCCACCGCGGCCACACGGACGCTCAGAGTCGGGCCGCGATGGGACGCGCTAAGGCCGCCGGCCTGAAAGTCGGCGCGCACATGATGCCCGGTCTGCCCGGTTCCGACCTCGACCGCGACTTCGATTCGTTTCGCGCGCTCTTCGAGGATCCGGACTACCGGCCGGACTTCCTGAAGATTTATCCGACCCTGGTCCTCCCGGAAACAGCCCTCTACGGGCTTTGGGCTTCGGGCCGATTCACGCCGCTGTCGACGGAGGACGCCATCGAGCTCGTGGCGCGCATCAAGGCAATCGTCCCGCGGTGGTGCCGGATCCAGCGCGTCCAGCGGGAAATCGGAGCGCCGGACATCCGGGACGGCCCGCGGAAGGGAGACCTCCGCGTCCTCGCGCGCGAACGCCTCCGGGCGTCCGGCTTGCGGTGCGTCTGCATCCGATGCCGCGAGGTGGGCTTCCGCGGGGTCGAGCCGCGACTCGAAGCGCTCGGATCGTCGCGTGAAGCATACGAGTCGTCGGGAGGCACGGAGTTGTTCCTCAGCATCGAGGACTCGGGTCGGGACGTGCTGGTGGCTTACGCGCGCCTCCGAATTGACGCGGTCGCAACCGTACGCGAGCTGAAGGTGTTCGGTCGAATGGTCCCGATCCATGAGGCCGCAGACGACCGATGGCAACACCGCGGGTTCGGACGGCGCCTCATGCTCGAATGCGAGCGCGTGGCGTCTTCGGAGTTCAGCGCACGCACGTTGCGCGTCACGTCCGGAGTCGGCGTCCGCGGTTACTATCGAGCTTTGGGCTATCGATTGGAGCCGCCGTACATGGTGAAGGCGCTCTGAATCACGAAGCTTCCTTGATCCAACCGACGCGCCGGAGTTTGCTCGCCTCCACATCCGCCGCGTTGCGGAACGAGGACTCTGCCTCCGCGAGGTACTCCACCGCGAGTCGTAGGCCTTCTTTCGTCGGGGCCTTGACATCGACGCCGGCGCGGGTCAGTTGTTGTCTTACGATCGGCATCGCGGCCTCTTGGCCGCCCATGATGTCGCAGAAATCCATGATGATCTGGTCGGCGACCGGGATGTACGGATTCGAGACCTCCTCGACCGGCTCGCCCTTCGAGAGCTTCGCATTGGCTTCGGCGATCACGGCCTTCGCGAGCGCGAGGAATCCAGCCTCGACGTTCAGGCCGGTCTTCGCGGAGCTCAGGAACCCATCGACCTCGAGGGTCTCCTTCAGCTCGTCCAAGGCCTCCTGGGCTTGCCGGCGAGTCGGCGCGAGGTCCACCTTGTTTCCGACGACGACCACCGGGATGGGGTCCGTGACCGTTAGCAGATGCGGGATCCAGTAATCTTGGAGGCTGTCCGCGGTCTCCAGTCGGGTCACGTCGTAGATGAGGAGCGCACCCTTGGCCCCTTGAAAGGAACTGTCCTGGATGCCGCGGTAGCCCTTCTGGCCGAGCACGTCCCAAATCATGAACGTCAGGTCGGTCGACCGAGCCGGCGACTCGATCCGCAGGTCTTTCTTCGTCACTTTCGTCCCGATTGTGGTGATGTAATCGTCCGAGAACTTGTCGACGACGAAGCGTCGGATCAGGCTGGTCTTGCCCACCGCACCGTCGCCAAGGAGCAAGATCTTTCGCTTGATGCGATCATCGACCATGGCGACGTCTCTCCATGCAGGCGCCACGCTTATAACGATTGCTGGCTCAATGTCAGGGATGCGAATACGCCGTCAAGTCGCGTGGAAACGGAGCCGCGACCGGAGGAAGCGCGCGGCGATGGCGTCTGCCTGCGGGAGGAGCGCAACGTTCCCATCCCACTTCGCAAGGATGGCCGCGTGGGACTGCTCAAACTCCCACACCGCGACCTGCAATTTCCGCAGGATGCCGGTAAGGTAGCGGCCTTCCGTCATCGCGGCGAGGATCGTGTGCTCCCCGCGGACCATGAGCACTTGACTTTGCCCGAACCGAAGTTGTTCGAGCGAGCCCTTGCGGTCTTCGAACGAGTCCCGGACGAATTCCTGGAGGACGATGAACATACCGCTCATGATATCGCTGTCGTGGACCATTCCCTTCGTGCGCGACCAGTGGCGGATCAACATGCCGCTGTCGTGCATCAGGTACAGCTCCTCGAGCCGTGCGCGCCGGGTGACATACACTCCGAGGCCCAACATGCCCGCAGCGCCCAAACCCGCGGCGGCCGCGGCGAACGGGTTGAAGGGAGCTGCGGCGGGCTGGCGGTAATTCAGCGCGAATGTCAGGGATCGGTAAATGGTCCGTGGATTCTGGTCGAGGCTGTCCGTGTAGACCACCGTAACGGCGACCGTCGTGAATACGGGACTCTTCGATTGCAGGGTCTCCAGGGTTGTAACGTTGAACCAGGTGCTGCCCTGCACGTTGTGTGAGACGTTCGAGTAGACGACTCCCGGGACGCCCAGATACGCCAGTTCCGGCCCGAAGTCCACGGTGATGTTGACCGTCGCCGCGACGAGAGTGCTGTTCGCCGAGACGTTTTTGTATGGCGAATCCAACCAGAATGAGAAGTCAACTTTGGGCGCCTGCGAATCGTTCAGGATTACCGCAAGCTGATAGTACGATCGCGGGGGGACAGCGGAAACGAGCGCGGCGGTGAGGAGGATCGACAGCAAGATGAACGCGATGCCGAAGAGAATACGTGGTACGCGTGCTGCTCGATTTTGCATTGGTTGGAACCCCCCCAACCTGATGTCGGCCGGTGGACGTCGACGGCTGCAACGATTCGTGAGGGGTCTATTTAATCTTGCGACGAACGCCGCGACGAGGAGAAAATGACGGCTTCGTGATTCTCAGAAACCCGATTAGCTTCTGATGCCCCATCGAACTCTCCGCGATGTCGAAACAAGGAGCTCGCCGAGTTGCGCGCCCGCGACCGGGGAGCGGTGCGGAACGCGGGCCCAGTCGAGTGGCAGCCCGAGTGAAACGGCCGCCTCCCGGAGGAGGGACCGCGGAAGCGCTCGACCACGGGCCGATTCAAAGAGTGGTGCGCGGACCTCCCACACTCGCAGGACGCCCGCGATTCCGGCCGCCATTCGCGAACCCCCGAACCCCGACAGGACCGGCCGCCCTCGCGTGCGGTCGAGGACGGCTAGAAGAGGGATCAACGAATCGAGATTCCGGGGAGGCAGACGCGACCGGAGGTGCGAGAGCCGCTCGCGAATTGCCTGAGTCCCAGCCCGATCGAGGAGGACATGCTCCACCCGGAGATCGAAGTACGTCTTCGCCAGTTTGGCCGCCTCCACGTCCGG
>WNEY01000244.1_pt1 | contig 31063 bp, 29 predicted proteins | sample 5400531 | NCBI WGS metagenome assembly WNEY01 (sample SAMN13153338, study PRJNA577476) | soil metagenome | isolation source: 200 cm saprolite under Douglas fir tree site 1 | place: USA:California | collected 2015-04-18
TGCAGCGCGGTCGCATATTGTTGCGGTGCGGTAGCGCTTTTGCGCTATCGCTGCCCTCCTTGGGCGTTTCCTCCCTAGACTTGGGCCGCTTGTTTACTCAAGCGGCCCTTTTTTTGAGAAGCGCTATTTTTTGAGCGCGGGCATTTTATGCACGGCGATTCCGAGGCACGCGTTTTCGCGTGGACCGTCGACGTGCAATTGCACATCGTGGTGAATCCGCAGCTTCCAGTCTGGAGCGACTCTCTATTCCGCGGCGGCCTGGAACGGTCCGAGGTCGCCAAGCGGAACGGCGGCCAGCGCGTCGGCCAGGCTTGCGAAATCCTTAGCCACCTGGGCGAATCTCGCGCTGCGTTCGCGCCCCGCTCGCCGGGTTGCCGTAATGCTCGGTGATGAAACCACCGGCATAAGGCTTGTTGCGTCCGACCGAATAACCAAGCTGCCTCATGGTTTCCTCGACCATGTCGGGAAGCAGGGCCGCGCAACTGGTGCCGTAGCGGTCGCCGATCACCATATCCGGCCGCCGCGGCTCGTCCCGCGACACCCCGATCGAGGGCATCGAATGGCAATCCACCACGACAACGGTTCCGAATGCCTGATGCGCCTTGTTGATCAGCCGCCGCAGCGCGCGGTGATAGGGCTTGTAGAGCGCCTCGATCCGCCCCAGCGCGTCGTCGACCGAAAGCCGCTCGCGATAGATTTCCTGCCCGTCGCCGACCACGCGCGGGATGGTTCCGAGACCACCGGCGACGCGCATCGATCGGGTATTGGCGAAGCTCGGCAATCGCCCTGTGAACATGCGAGGATCGAGCTCGTAGGGCTCCCGGTTAACGTCGACATAGGAGCGGGGGAAGTTGACCCTTACGGTCGGAAAACCGCGCTCGCTCAGGCCGCCGATCAACTCGTCCATGAACGAATCCTCGGAGCGGCGCAGCGCGGGAAGATCGATCCGCGACGCGTTAAGGAATTGGTCCGGGTAAACCGAGCCGGAATGCGGGGAATTGAAAATGATCGGTGCCCGCCAAACGGCCGGTTCCACGATCTCGAACGGAGGCGACAGTTCGCCATCAAACTGGGTCATCGTCGGGCGCCGTCCCTGGAATCCGCCGTTCTGATACGTCCTTTCAGAAAAACGGAGCTTTTATGAGCACGCATTGTCGGTAATCACAACCGTTCTGCCAAGCGATAAAATTTGAAACCGGCTGGAACGTGTCCAGCCAGCACAAAACCCACACCTTCATTGATTCGGGGCGCATTCCGGTGCACAAATAGCACTGCGGACGGCGGCCCGCTGCGTTCCCTTTCACCCGATATTTACTTTCTATCGGGTTTAGTGAGCGTACCGATCCTCTAAATAGGACGCGACCACCAACCGCCATGCACAAAATCCTCCTCGCCGAAGACGACAACGATATGCGCCGGTTTCTGGTCAAAGCACTGGAAAACGCCGGTTTTCAGGTCTCATCGCATGACAACGGGCTGTCCGCCTATCAGCGGCTGCGCGAGGAGCCGTTTGAGATGCTGCTCACCGATATCGTGATGCCCGAGATGGACGGCATCGAGCTGGCGCGCCGCGCCTCGGAGCTCGATCCCGACATCAAGATCATGTTCATCACCGGCTTTGCCGCGGTCGCCCTCAACTCGGATTCCGAGGCGCCGAAGAATGCCAAGGTGCTGTCGAAACCGGTCCATCTTCGCGAATTGGTCAGCGAAGTGAACAAGATGCTGGCCGCCTGATTCGGCGGCCCTGATCGGGGGCAAGCCTCCTTGCCTGCCCGCTTTGGAGCCGATATACGGACCCCACCCGTCGTTCAAAGTCTTAGGGCGCGTAGCTCAGCGGGAGAGCACCTCGTTGACATCGAGGGGGTCACAGGTTCGATCCCTGTCGCGCCCACCATCAAGTATTTGATTTAATTACGTTTTTAGAATTGGTGGAGAGCGCGCCCACACGTTCGTCCACACATGAAAAGAGCGCTCCCATCATCATTGCTTGAGATTTTGAAGACGTACGCCAAACGCTCACGCTGAATCTTTTGCCCGGTCGAATAAGTCCGACGCTTTAGGCAGCCCGCTGAGTCGCCATCCGTTCTAGCGCTGTGGTTGATGGGCCGCGTGTTCGGCGGCGAACACCAACCCTGCGGGCCGCAAGCCAGCGTCAAACGTCGTCAAAAACTCCGCAGCGTCTTTCGGTGGCGTCTGACATTCAATCGCTTGAACGTTTGCGATCATCGCCTCTTCGTATCCCACCGGCCCCAAGGGCGACGTTGCGCTGTTCGGCGCCTCAATCAGGAATGTCGGGATCGCGTCAACGGTGTCGCGGAGCTTTTCGAAGATCGCAAGATAAGCGCGCTCCGAGTCGGTGAAGTCGCGGATAGTTCGTTCGTCAATCATCCCGTCCGGTTCGTATTCCCACGCGCTCACGATCATGTACGCACTAAAGTCGAAGCGCTCCCTAAGGTCTTTCATAACGTCGATCATCGCCTCTATCTCGAATAGGTGTTGAACCACTTCCCTTGTCCCTTGTCCCTTCTCCAATCCTTCGACTAGGCCCACATTCGGCGACCGGGGTGACGGGCGCTGATGTCGAACGCCGGTCTCTGCGTTGGCAGCAGCGGCCACATTTCCCAGATCCACGGCGTTTCACTGGCATTCCACAGGGTCGAAAGGTTATGTTCTTGAAATGTTCCAAATAAAGGATCAAATAGGTGGGACCGCTTCCTATATGGTCCCGCAGCCCGACCGCAGTTGAGCTTCACTTCAAACGGGTCTTGGAACTGGCCCGCAGCGGGACGAAGCAGATCTCGTGACCTTGGACGAGCGACGCCGGACGGGCAATCGGCTGATTTGATGCCTGCTTGCGCGCGTGAGAACCTTCAATGCAAGATCATTTCCTGTCCAAAGCCCGTCTCGATATTTTCCGGCCGTTTACCGGCAGGCACCGCGCCGTTTTCTTCGAGGTGGTCACCGAAATCTACGAGCGCACGCTCGGCCTGCCGCTCCGGCTCGGGACCGCGCCATCTGACGCTGCATCCGCAGCTTGATGTGCTCTACTGTGTCAATGAGCTCGCCGGCACGCTCGCGGCATTCGCGATCGAAAGCAAATCGGGCGCGCTGCTCGAGATGCAGTATGAAGCGCTAACGCCAACAGGATTCACCGGCAACGCCCGGGCAGCCGATCTGCACATCACCGCCGATGGCCGCTTCGTCTACGCCAGCGTGCGCAACACGAACACAATTGCGGCGTTTCGCACCGAGCCGCGGACGGGGCTGCTCGCGCGCATCGCACGGTTCGACGTAGAAGGATCGCCGCGTGCCTTCGCGCTCGATCCGGTCGGGCGTCACTTGATCTGTGCGGGGCAGACCGACAATGTCGTCGGTGTCTACGCGATCGATCCGGACGGCGGTGCGTTGACACACAAGCATCGAACGGCTGTCCCAGCAAATCCAAGCTGGGTCGAAACGCTCTCGCTCCAGAGGATGTCATGAAAGTCATCAAACCAGAGAAGAAGCCGGACGTGACGGCAGCCTTGCGCGAGGCGATCATTTGCGGCCAGCTTATGCCGAATGAGCGCCTGATCGAAGTTGAGCTTGCGACCCGCTTCGGATCGAACCGTGTCCAAATTCGAACTGCGCTGAGCAAACTCGAAAGTGAAGGCCTGGTCGTCTCCGAGCCAAACCGCGGCGCCCGCGTGCGCGCAGTCACGGCCGACGAAGCGCTCGAGATCACTGAGGCGCGAGCCGCAATGGAAACGCTTGTGGCCACGAAAGCCGCCGAACGCGCGACCGAGAACGACATCGCGCGGCTACGGAACATACTTGAGCGCATGCGCGACGCAATCGCCGGCGGCGATCTTCTCGGCTATTCCGACCTCAATGGCGAGTTGCACACCGAGATCCGTCACATCGCGTGCCACGCAACCGCGAACCGGATCCTGGGACTCTTGAACTCGCAGGTTGTCCGCTTTCAATTTCGGGCCATCCTGATCCCGGGCCGCGCAGCAAAATCCCTTGCCGAGCACGAGACGATCGTTGATGCGATTTGCGCGCATGATCCTGAGCGCGCACGGTCCGCCATGGCCAGCCACCTATTCCAAGTTGTCGACGCGCTTCGGCAAGCGATCGCGTCGCCGCGCACGCAGCGCGGCCCCACGGACTCCAACATCGCCTTTGCCTGACGATGGCGGTTAATCTGCTTGGTCACAAAAGAATGCGGGTCCGTTCTGCTTGAGAACGCCGCAACGAAATCGCAAAGAATTGGGCGAAACGACCGTGAACAAAGCGTGCCGGAAACGCGCGTCACAACAAGAAAAATCAACAACTTGGAAGATATGCACTGCGTTCGGGACACAGGAGTCGCAGGTTCGAATCCTGCCACGAAGCCGACGGCGCAATTCGCAGAATGGGCGGTTATGGAATGCCAGGTTGGCCAGCGCGCGACGTGAAGAGCGCGATCGCGGCATCGGCGTGGTCCTGCATGCAGCCGTGCTCCTCGCACTCTTGGATCGCGCCGGCTTCTTGCAGGACGGAAGGTAACAGCCATCTTGTAAGCCTGCGCTATTGTCATCCGCAGCGACAAGACGTTCGTCGAGTAGTGCGTACACCGGCAGAGGGTCGTCGTAAGTTTTAGGACATAGCCCTGCTTGGCGACCACGGACGCGTAAGATGGCGTGTCGTTGCATCGACGACGAAGCAGGTCGAAAGCGTGCGTAGGGTGAGGAATCCGAGCGGTAAACAGGTTGCCATCTCGGGACTGCAGGTTCCGACGGACCGCCTCGTCCTTTTCGATTGCAAGCTGAGCGGAGGTCTAGTCGCCCGATTCATTCAGATTGAGGGGTAGAGGTGCTTGAGTTTGATACGTGCGTTGGATGTTGAGAAGTGCCAATTGGCCTTGGTGTGGTTGGCATTGCGGTCGTGTTGCCAAGCAGCGATTTCCTCGACAAGGGTCTGTTTGTCGGGAATCTTGGGCGCGCGTGCTGGCGCGAACGAGCGGATCGCACGTTGCTCGACAGGATTTGTGGTGCGATCACGGGCCAGTCTTGCTGATCGGCGCAAGCGGGTGTGTTGCCGGGCGAGAGCCGGCCAAAATAGCGCTGTGTGTACCGAAAACGATATCCGAGTTTGTCAGGTAACAGAATCGGCTAGGTTGGCGCAATGGTAGCGCTGATCTGCTTTGTTCTGGCCGTGCTGGCCTCGCCATTCAAGTCGAAGAGCCGGCTTGAGGCTGAGAATGCGGTACTTCGACATCAGCTGATCGTTTTGCAGCGGAAGGTGAGAGGCAGAGCCCATCTTACGAACAACGATCGCCGGTTCTTCATTCGGATGTATCGCTGGTTTCCCTCGATCCTGAAGGTCGTGACGATTATTGAGCCTGAAACGCTCGTGCGTTGGCATCGGCCGGCTTTCGCTGTTATTGGCGTTGGAAATCGAGCTCGCGGGGAGGGCGCCCACAAATCGAGATAGAACTGCGCGCGCTGATCCGGCAGATGAGTGCGGATAACCAGCTCTGGGGTGCGCCGCGTATCCACGGCGAACTGCTCAAGCTTGGGTTTAGCGTCGCGCAATCAACGGTCGCCACGTACATGGTCAAGCGACGCGGGCCGCCCAGTCAGGGGTGGCGGACCTTTCTGCGCAATCACGCACCCGACATTGCCGCCATGGATTTGTTCGTGGTCCCGACCATTGGCTTCAAACTACTTTACGGCTTCATGATTGTGCGGCTTGACCGCAGAGATCTGGTCTGGATCAGCGTCACAACCAACCCGACAGCGGAGTGGGTTGCACGCCAGATAACAGAAGCATTCCCCTGGAATGAGTCTCCGCGCTATGTGATCCGGGACCGCGATCGGATTTACGGCACCGTTGTCACACGCCGACTTCGAGCCATGGGCATCCGAGATAAGCCAATTGCACCATCCTCACCTTGGCAGAATGGCTTTGCCGAACGGTTGATCGGATCGATCCGGCGCGAGTGCTTGGACCACGTTATTGTTTCGGGCGAGGCACATCTGCGCCGGATTCTAAAATCATACACCGATTACTACAACTCCGTCAGAACGCATCGGTCTTTGCACAAGGATGCGCCGATTTCTCGTCCGATTCATCAGACCGGAAGCGTTCGTTCACACCCGATCCTTGGTGGACTTCATCACCAGTACTTCCGAATCTAGGTTTTCGGTACAGCTAAACCGCCGCGGTTCGACGGCGGGGCCGCCAGCCTTTGCATGTCTTCGATTGCCCCGAACGGTCTTTGCATATGCGGCATACATATTCGCCAGAATCGCAATCGGCCGCGCCCCTTCATCGTTCGCTGCCTTAGGCGCGCAGTCTATACCACCACGATTAAACCGCTTTCGATGGTGCTCACGTGTATCAGCATCTCTTGCTACAACGCTCGTGACGCAATAAGTATTGCAAAGCAGGCCGAACATGGATGCCCCGAAATGCGGTTAAGGATGCCGAGAACGAAACGCCGCCACGCGAGGCATAGCATGACCCATTGGGCCGGCATGTTCTTCGTCACCTGTTGTCGGGAGCCAGGTCAAGGAACAAGGTTGCGACCCATGAGCGGGCGCTCAAAGCCTTTTGAGGAGCACTAGGATGCTAGCGTGGCAAAGATCGATCGTCGATGATCGGCAAATGATTTCCCGTGTTCCATTGTTCGCCAAGTCGCCATGTCGCCCAAGTCAAAGAATCTAGCGATGCCGCAATCAACGCCTCCGTCTGATTACGAGGAGCTAATCCGCACTATTCATGAGCGTTACGACGACATGAGTAAGTCGTATCAGCGGATCGCGGTCTATCTGACCCAGAATCCCAACGATGTGGCCGTGCACTCGATCAACGCGACCGCGGAGCGCTGCGAGGTTCACGCGTCCAACGTCGTCCGGTTCGCCCAGGCTCTCGGCTACGACGGCTTCAAGACGCTTCAAGGTTTGTTCCAGAAGCGCCTCTCCACAGCGGCGCCCGGTTTCGAAGCGCGAGTCAAGGCGCTGGAAAGCGAACTCGGCGCGCGCAAAGACCGCAGCGAAGGCGGGTTTCTTCGAGATCTGATCGTCCGCGATATCGCCTCGCTTCAGAATCTGCTCGCCGAGGTCTCTGAAGCAGATCTCAAGAAGGCCGTGACACTACTGGAAAAGGCGGAGGTCATTTACTTGCTTGGTCAGCTCCGCTCGTCCCCGGTGGCCGATCTCTTGCGATACATCCTGACGATGCTCGGCAAGCGCTGTGTCCTTCTCGATCCCAGTGGCGGTCTGGCGACGCACATGGCGAGAGCCATTCGAAAGACGGACCTGCTGTTCGCCATTTCGTTCCGCTTCTACGCCACCGAAGTCGTCAATATCGTCGACGAAGCGGCCAGCCGGAAGGTGCCTATTATCGCGATTTCGGACAGCACGCTTTCGCCAGTCGCGAAGGCGGCGAGCGTTTTGTTTTCGGTCCCTGAACACGAGTATACGTTCTCGCGCTCCCTGGCCGCGCCGATGTGCCTCGCGCAAGCGCTAACAGTGGCCTTGGCGGCGCGACTTCAGAAGAATTCGGTGAACCCCCGGATACCGACGGTTACCGAGCAATGAGACGGTACGGCTTCGGCGCGCCGGAGCGCGCCGAACTATGAGCGGATCCGCGCCAGCGCGAAGGCCTAGCGAACTTCTTGCCAGGCGCCCGCGCGGCTTGAGGCGTGAATTGTTTCGACCAGCGTCTGGATGCGCAGGCCGGCGCGGAAGTTGAACGGCTCCGGCCGGCGGCCGGCGACGGCGTCGAGAAAGCCGGCGACCTCGATCGCCTTCAAGTCGTTGAAGCCGAGCTGATGACCGGGCGCGACGCAGAACAAGCCATAGGGCGGATGGTCCGATGCGGCCTCGATGCGGCGGAATCCCTGACGGCCGCGCCGATCTTCGTTGGAGAAGAAATGCAGCTCGTTGAAACGCTCCTGGCTGAAGGCGAGAGCGCCTTTCGTCCCGTAGACCTCGAAGTCGTGCTGCATCTTGCGCCCCGTGGCGATCCAGTTGCCTTCGATCGAGCCGGTGGCGCCGCTGGCAAAACGCAGGAACGCGCGGCCGACATCGTCAACCTCGACGCGACGCTTGCCGCCTTTGCCATCCGGGCGCTCCGCGATCATCGTGACGCAATCACCCATGACGCTGGTGATCGGTCCGGCGGCCGAGCCCATTAGAAACTCGGCGGTGGCAAGCGCGTGACTGCCGATGTCGGCAAGCGCGCCGCCGCCGGCCGGGTCATGCCGGAAGGTGAATGGTCCGGCGTTGTCGGCCATGTAATCTTCGGCGTGCACGCCGCGGTACCCACGGATCTCGCCGAGTTCGCCACCGGCGATCATTTCGCGCGCAAGGCCAAGCATAGGGTTGCAGAGATAGTTGAAACCCACCTGCGTCTTCACGCCAGCCGCTTCGGCGGCTTCGGCCATTTCGCCGGCGTCGACGGCTAGCGGCGCCAATGGCTTTTCGCAATAGACGTGCTTGCCCGAGGCGATTGCCGCCAGCGCCATCTCCTTGTGCAGCGCGTTCGGAGCAGTGATGTTCACGACGTCGATGGCAGGATCGGCGACCAGCGAGCGCCAGTCCGACGTCGCGTGTGAGAAGCCGAGCGCAGCGGCGGCCTTCGCGGCGGCCTCGTCGTTGATGTCGGCGATCGTATGCGGTTCCAGCTCGTAAGGCAGGTCGAAGACGCGCGTCGCCGTGGCGTAGCCGAACGCGTGCGCCTTGCCCATGAAGCCGCTGCCGATGAGGCCGATGCGGAGCTTCGGTTTTGTCATGTCAGAAGTCCTTATTGACGATGAGATCGGGGTCGAGGCGCCCCGCAAAGAAGTCGAGCACGTTCTGGACGGAAGACACAGCCATCCGTTCCGCCGCTTGCTGGGTCAGACCGGCGATATGGGGTGTGAGAAGAACCTGGTCGAATGCGAGGAGCGGATGATCCTTTGCGGGCGGCTCGTCGTCGAATACGTCGAGACCCGCGGCGGCGACCCGCCCCTCTGTCAGCGCGGCAGCGAGCGCGGTTTCATCGACGATTCCGCCACGTGCGGTGTTGACGATGCCAACGCCGGGCTTCATGAGCGCGAACTCCTCGGCGCCGAGAATTGGCTGCCCTGCCTTCGGCACATGCACCGAGATCACGTCCGCCCAGGCGAGCCCATCGGCCAACGACGCGACTGGGGTGGCCGGCCCGTCCGGCCATCCCTGTTTGACGAGGAACGGATCGAACGCGCGCGTTTGCATCCCGAAGCCTTGCGCCATACGCGCCAAGTGGCGTCCCGAACGGCCATAACCGATGATGAGCAGGTTCTTGTCCGAGATTTCGCCTGCCTCCAGCGCATTGCGCCAGCCCCAAGGGCCTTCGCGGACCGAGCGATCGGCCCGGATAAGGCGCTTTGCGCTGGCGAGAATGAGCATGATCGCGTGTTCGGCGACAGAAAGCGAATTCACGTCACCTGCGACGCAGAGAGGAATTCGTCGCTTGTTCAGCGTTTCGAAGTCCACGGAGTCGTATCCGACCCCGTGGCGCGAAACGATCTTCAGCCGCGACGCTTCGGCAATCGTGGTTGAAGACAGCGGCTGGGTGCGGATGACCAGCGCATCGGCCTTGCCGATCAAGGGCGCGTAGCTCGGCTCGGAGACCTCCTCCACGTATTCGTAGGTGAATCCGTCGCGGCCTTCGAGCAGTGCTAGCCCTGCGGGATGCAGCTTTCCCGCGATCAGCAGATGCGGCATCAATAGGCTCCCTTTTCGGACTTCGAACCGATCTGGCCCGTCAGTTGCCGGAACTTCGTCACGCTGGCCCCTGCCGCTCCGGCGAGAAGCCTCGAGTCTCCCGACACCGTCGTCATGTCGAAGCCCCATTCGATGGCGCGCGCCGCGTAATCGGGCGTTCCGCAATGGAGCGCGGCGCGGATCCCATTGGTCTTGCACGCAGCGACAATCTCCTTGAGCGCCGCGATCATCTCGGGCTCCTCGCGATCGAAGCCCGGGGCAAGGCGGCCCTGCGCGAGGCTAAGCGTCAGATCCGCCGGCCCGACATAGAGTCCGTCCAGGCCCGGCGTCGCGGCGATCGATGACAGGTTCGACATGCCCTCCGCGGTCTCGATCATCGCGAAGGCCAGCATTTCGTTGTTGGCGTGGGCGCCGTAGTCGGTGCCGGCGGCGAACGAGACGCGCGTCGGGCCGAAGCTTCGTTGCCCAAGCGGCGGGTATCGCATGTAGCTCACGAACTCCGCCGCCTGTTGGGCGTTGTTTACCATCGGGCAGATGATGCCAAAGGCGCCGGCGTCGAGCGCCTTCATGATGATGCCCGGCTCCAGCCACGGCACACGCGCCATCGGAATGACTCCGGAAGCGCGCATGGCCTGTAGCATCGGCAACAGGCTCGAATAATCGAGCGCACCGTGCTGCACGTCGATGGTGACGGAATCATATCCCTGGGCCGCCATGATTTCCGCAGTAAAGGCATTGCCGATTGAGCACCAGCCGTTGATCGTCGGCTTGCCTTGGGACCAGAGCTGCTTGAGTTTGTTCGGGGTCATATCAGAACACCACCTGTGCCAGTCTTACGTCGCCGCCATTCCCCTGCCACGAAAATTCCGAATCGTTGGTACATCTCAATCAACCTCCGAAACCTTCACGGCGCGGCCTTCCGCGATCGACTTGAGCGCCGCCTCTGCGAGCACCAGCGCTCGCCGTCCGTCGTCGAAGCCAACAACAGGGGGTTGATGCGTCTCGACAGCTTTGACGAAAGCATCGATCTCCGCATCAAACGCCTCTCGGTAGCGCTCGATGAAAAAGTGAAGAAGGGGCGCAGCGTGATTGCTGAAACCCTTGCCTGACAAAAGCATCTGGTTCGGCCGACGGTTCTCGGACACGGCCATTCCCTTGGAACCGAAAGCTTCGACCCGCTGGTCGTAACCGTAGAGAGCCTCGCGCGAGTTGGTGATGATGGCCTGCTTGCCGGAGGCTGTGGTCATCACGACAGTGACCGTGTCGAAATCGCCGAGTTTCTCCATCAGGGCTGGAGCAACCAGCCGCGAGCCAGTTGCAGTGACGATCTCTGGTTCTTCACCGAGAATAAACCGCGCCATATCGAAATCGTGGATCGTCATATCCCTTAGAATTCCACCGGAAACCCTCAGATAGGCTTCTGGCGCCAGACCGGGATCGCGCGAGGTGATGACGACTTGGTGCAGAACGCCGATGTCGCCGGTCCTGACCGCGTCGTGAACGCCCTTGTGACCCGGATCAAAACGACGCACGAAGCCAATCTGTATTGGAGTTTTGACCCCGCGAATAACGGCGGCGCAAAGGTTCACCCGGGCCAGGCTAAGGTCAATTGGCTTCTCGCAGAGAACGGGCTTTCCGGCTGCGACCGCTTGTTCCAGAAGATCGGCGTGCGTATCGGTCGCCGTCGCGATGAGGACGGCGTCTACATCGGGCGATGAAAACACTTCGGCGGCGGTATTCATCACGCGTGCGCCCGTGGATGCCGCGGCGGCTTGCACGGCCGCGCCATTGATGTCTTGCACTGCCGCCAAGCGGGCGCTCGGGTGCGCGGCAATATTGGCGGCATGCATGGCGCCGATGCGCCCGCAGCCGAGCACAGCTATTCGGATCATCGATATTCCTCCCTGGTTCTGTTCGCAATTTCTGTTGCATTTGACGGCGATTGTCAATATACGATGCGAACGAAGATGCTTCACGCATTCCGTCGAGGGAGGAGGCCGCATGTCCAGCGCCACGATTCGACTCACCATGGCCCAGGCTGTGGTGCGTTGGCTGACCCAACAGTTCACCGAAATCGAAGGCGTTCGCGTCCCCTTGTTTGCCGGCGTGTTCGGTATTTTCGGACACGGCAACGTGACCTGTCTCTCTGAAGCCCTCGAAGCGGCGCAGGACCGTCTGCCGACCTGGCGCGGACAGAACGAACAGTCGATGGCGCTCGCGGCGATCGGGTTCGCCAAGGCAAAGCGCCGCCGGCAGATCATGATCGCGACCTCCTCCATCGGTCCAGGCGCGCTGAACATGGTGACAGCGGCGGGAACGGCGCATGCGAACCGCTTGCCGGTGCTGCTGATCTCAGGCGACACCTTCATGAACAGGCTGCCCGACCCCGTGCTCCAGCAGGTCGAGCATTTCGGCGACCCGACCGTCACTGTGAACGACGCGTTCAAAGCGGTGACGCGCTACTGGGACCGGATCACCCATCCGGCGCAGGTTCTCTCGTCGTTGCCGCAGGCTGTCGCCGCGATGCTCGACCCCGCCGATTGCGGTCCGGCCTTCCTCGCCCTGCCGCAGGACATTCAGGAGTTGGCGTTCGACTATCCGGAGGTTTTTTTCGAGGAGCGGAAATGGGCAATTCCGCGACCGCGCCCTGACCGTCAGAAACTCGCAGAAGCCGCAGCGCTTCTCAAGACAGCGAAGAAGCCGGTCCTGATCGCCGGCGGCGGCGTGCGTTATTCGCTGGCCGAGAACGCCGTGGCTGAATTCGCCATAAAGCGGGGCATCCCGATCGTCGAAACCATCGCCGGCAAGGGCGGCCTTACGCACTATCACCCGGCGCACGCGGGCCCGATCGGCATCATCGGCTCCACATCAGCCAATATGCTCGCGGCCGAGGCCGACGTCGTCCTCGCGATCGGCACTCGACTTCAGGACTTCACGACCGGCTCTTGGACTTCCTTCAGTCCGGAGGCGTGCTTCATCTCGATCAACGCGGCGCGGTTCGACGCGGTGAAGCATCGCGCGCTCGCCGTAGTCGGCGACGCCTTGGAGACGGTGACCGAACTCGACGCAGAACTTGGTTCATGGCGCGTCGATCCCGCGCATCTGGCGCACGCCAAGGCCCTGTTCAAGGAGTGGGACGCTTTGCTTGATACGCATCAGGCGCCGACCAACGCACCCGTCCCCACCTACGCGCAGGTCGTCCACGTCGTGAACGCGACAGCGGGAGAGAAGGACACGCTGATTTCCGCGGCCGGCGGGCTGCCCGGTGAAGTCGCCAAGGGCTGGCGCGTCAAGGCGCCTAACACGTTCGACCTCGAATTCGGCTTTTCCTGCATGGGATACGAGATCGCTGCCGGCTGGGGCCATGCGATGGCGAATTCCGGGCCGGGCGGCCTCGGCGGAACGCCGATCGTCATGGTGGGCGACGGAACCTACATGATGATGAATTCGGACATCTATTCGACGGTCCTCAGCGGTCACAAAATGATTGTCGTGGTTTGCGACAATGGCGGGTTCGCGGTGATCAACCGGCTGCAACAAGCCAAGGGCGTTCCCGGCTTCAACAATCTGCTCGTCGATTGCCGCGTGCAGAATCCCGGCGCGCCGCTTCACGTCGATTTCGCCAAACATGCGGAGTCCATGGGCGCTTCCGCGAGGCATTGCGAGAGCTTGGCCGATTTCGAAGCCGCTCTCGAATGGGCCAAGGGTAACGATCGGACGACCGTTCTGTCGATCGCTTCGGACGCCTATGCTTGGGTTCCCGGCGACGCCGACTGGGATGTCGGCGTGCCTGAAGTCTCCTCGCGCGAACCGGTTCAGAACGCGCGCAGACAGCAGGAACAGATCCGCGCCAAGCAGCGCATCGGAGTGTGACGAACCATGAAAGCCAAACTTGGAATAGCGCCCATCGCCTGGTGGAACGACGATCTCGCCGAACTTTCCGACGACGTGAGCCTTGAGGAATGCCTGCGACAGGCGAGCGTCGCAGGCTTTACCGGCATGGAAACGGGTCGGCGCTTCCCGATGAATATGGGCGAACTCGGGCCGATCCTGGCTCGCTATGGCATTTCGGTCTGCGGAGGCTGGTTCTCCGGCCTTCTGCTCGACGGCGACATCGAACGCGAGAAGGATCGCGTCCGCGCCCAGATGGACTTCTTCATCGCGGCGAAAGCTCCCTGCATCGTCTATGGCGAGACCGCCCGCTCGATCCAGGGCGTGCGCGATGCGCCGCTCGCGACCAAGCCGAAACTCTCCGAGGACGAGATCAAGGCCTACGGACACAAGATGACGACCTTCGCCGAATGGTGCGCCGGTCAGGGCATGCCGATCTCCTATCACCACCACATGGCCGCCGCGATCGAGACGGAGCCGGAACTCGACCTCCTGATTACCAATTCGGGCGAGGCGCTGCCGCTGCTGTTCGACGCCGGTCACATGGCTTTTGCTGGCGGCGACGTGTTGCGCGTCATTGACAAGCATCACAAGCGCATCAGCCACGTGCACACCAAAGACGTCCGCGGCGGCGTTATCGACAAGCTGGACCGGACGCGGGAGAGCTTCCTGGACGCTGTCGTCAAGGGGGCCTTTACAGTGCCCGGCGACGGCTCGCTCGACTTCGCCGCCATCGTCGGACGGCTGGCCTCCTATGGCTATGAGGGCTGGTTCGTGGTCGAGGCCGAGCAGGATCCAAAGATCAGTCCACCGCTCGCAATGGCAAAAAAAGGATACGCGGAACTGGTGCGCGTGATGGCGTTGGCTGGCTATGAGGTCGTACAATGAATCGCATGGATCATAAGGTGTGCGTAATCGCCGGCGCGACACAGGGTCTCGGCGCGGCGATCGCCCGGCGATTGGCGACAGCCGGCGCTGCGGGGATAGTCGTGACCGGGCGCAACGAAGATCGTGGCGCCGCGGTTGCCGAGGGAATCGCCGCGACTTCTCGCGTTCCCGCCCTGTTCGTGCGCGGCGATCTCGGGTCTGTAGAGGATTGCCGACGCATGATCGCGGAAGCCGACAAGCGTTTCGGCCGCGTGAATGTGCTTGTGAATGCTGGCGCGTCAACTGAACGCGGTACGATCCTCGACACCACTCCCGATCTGTTTGACAGAATGTTCGCAATCAACGTGCGCGGACCCTACTTTCTTATGCAGGAAGCGATCAAGCTGATGATCCGCGACAGCGTCGAAGGCGCGATCTGCAACATCGGCTCGATCTCCGCGCTCGCGGGCCAGCCTTTCATCAACCCCTATTGCGCATCCAAAGGCGCGTTGACGACGCTAACGTCGAATACCGCTTTCTCGGTGATGCGCAACCGCATTCGCGTCAATCAGCTCAACGTCGGCTGGATGGCCTCGGACAATGAGAGGGTGCTCCAGGCCGCGGAAAGTGGCGATCCGGATTGGATGGAAAAGGCCGCGAGCCAACTTCCCTTCGGCCGACTCATCGATCCCGAAGAGGCCGCTCGCGCCGTCAACTTCCTCGTCTCCGATGACGCCGGGTTGATGACGGGCGCGATCGTCAATTTCGACCAGTCGGTGTGGGGTGCGGTCGCGGGAGTAATGCCTGTTCCGGACGCTCCAATGAAACTAGCGCATTGACGCACAAGACCGGCCAATTCGCATCTCCTTCGCCGCTTAAGATGGGAAGGCGACCGTAAACGTATCGAAGGCGTCCCGAAGGCGCGGGGTCCGGGAAACCCAAAAGGAGCGAGGAAATGAGTGTCGGCGTCGGTGTCATTGGAACGGGCGTGATGGGATCCGAACATGCGCGCCTTCTCAGGTGCGAGACGCCCGGCGCGCGCCTCGCAGGCGTCTTCGACGCCGACGCTGCCCGTGCGCAAGCCGCTGCGGCGGGCGCGGCCGTCTTTTCCGACCCTCGATCTCTGATCGCGTCGGACAGCATTGAAGCGGTGATCATCGCTTCGCCAGATGCGACCCATGCAGAGTTGACGCTAGCCTGCCTGGAAGCTCGCAAGCCGGTCTTATGCGAAAAGCCGCTGGCTTCCTCGGCGGCGGAAGCCCTGCGGGTGGTTCAGGCGGAAGTCGCATTGAAACGCAGGCTGATCCAGGTCGGTTACATGCGCAGGTTCGATCCGGGCTATCAGGAGATCAAGCGGATTAAGGACGAAGGCGGTGTGGGAGCTGTCGCATTGCTGCACAACGTGCATCGAAACGCTCGTGCCCCGGAATGGTTTACCGGGCCGATGGCGGTGACGAATTCCTTCGTGCACGAGATCGACGTTAGCCGATGGCTGACCGGATCGGAAATGGTCTCGGCTCATGTTGCCAGCGGGCCCGGCGGCGATCCGCTGATGATCACGATGCGAACCGACCGCGACGAAATCGTGTCGACCGAGGTCTATATGAACGCCAACTACGGCTACCATGTCCATGCCGAGCTGGTGGGCCGGGAGGGTACGATCGCGCTGGCGCCGTCGTCGCTAACGCTGCGCAACAAGGACCGCGCCGGCGGGCTCTCCTATCCCGACAATTGGGTTCCGCGCTTCGCGGACGCGTATCGCAGGCAGTTGGCCGACTGGATCGGCGCCGTGAAGACGGGAACTCCGGTTGGGGCCAACGCCTGGGACGGCTACGTCGCCTCAGCCATCGCGGAACAGATCGCCGCGGCTCTCGCCGAAGGTCGCGCGGCGCCGCTGAATTACCCACTGCGTCCGCCGCTGTACGACTGACCCACAGGCCCCACCGTTGGCGGGGCCTTCCATCGGCGAAGGAGAGAATTGATGATCAACTATGCCGTCGTCGGGGCTGGCTGGATTTCGCAGCAGGCGTTCCTGCCCGGCGTCGGCCAGTCCGGAAACTCGCGGGTTGCCGCCATCGTGACCGGCGATCGCGCAAAGGCGGCGCGCCTCGCGGACTTTTACCGCATTGACGCAGTTGTCGGCTATGACGGTTACGACGCGCTGCTGGCGAGCCCCGAGATCGATGCAGTCTACATCGCCTTGCCGAACGACATGCATGCTGATTACGCCATTCGGGCAGCTCGCGCCGGCAAGCATGTCATGGTCGAGAAGCCGCTCGCCGTGAGCGAAGACGAAGCGCTCGCCATGATCGCCGCGGCGCGCAGTGCGAACGTATTTCTGATGACTGCATACCGGCTGCACAACGAACCGGGAACCGTCGCCGTTCTCGAACACATCCGCGCCAACGCCATCGGCCGGCCGCTGTTCTTTCAGTCGGTGTTCGGCTTCCAGACGGCGCTGGGAAATCATCGACTGAAGGCGTCGGCCTGGGGCGGGCCGCTTCAGGATGTCGGCGTCTATTGCATCAATGCTGCCCGCCACATCTTCGCGGAAGAGCCGATCGAGGCCGTGGCAATGGCGCACCGGCCGGGCGACGACCCGCGCTTTGGCGAGGTAGACGCCTCGGTGGCCGCGTTGTTGCGATTTCCCTCGGGCGGCCTCGCACAATTCGTCGCCAGCTTCGGGGCGTCGGCGGTCGACAACTACCGGGTTGTGGGAACATCGGGCGATCTCGAACTCGACCCTGGCTTCAACTTCGAGACCGCGACCAGGTTGCGCTTGCGTCGCAATGGCGAGACCATCGAGACCCAGTTCCCGCAAATCGACCATTTCGGCGCCCAGGTCGCCTACTTTTCTGATTGCATCGCAGCTGGAACGCCGCCGGAGGCCGACGGAGAAGAAGGACTGGCGGATCTGCGCGCGCTGATCGCGATTGAAAAGGCTTGTTTGAGCGGAAGACCACAACCGATCTCCTCTCCGCCGCGTTCGCGCCATCCGACCACCGACATGGTGCGGCTCGCCGCCCCGACGGCTCGGCGTCTCGTCCTGTAATGTGCTTGGGCTCGTCTGGAGCGCGCGCCCAGCCACCCGGGACGATCCCCGCGTCTCTCGCTACGCGGCGCGAAAGCCTTGCAAGACCCGACGACCGCACATGTCGCAATGGCTCGCTGATAGCGATGAGTGGATCACAGTGGCGGCGCGTTGGCGCAGCAATCAGAGCGTAACGATTACGCTTTCGGTTGCGGACCGACAAATCATCCTCCTGGCTGGGTCGCGGCAAACGTCGGTCCCGTTACCGCTCGGGCCGGCCGCACTCCCGAATTCATATGCAATTGTCATTGCAATCACCGCAGATGCGGAATTTTTCGTGCATTTTTCTAATCTTTCGTGCATTTTTCTATTGACGCAATTTTCATTGCTCGTTAGTTTAGACCGCAATCGGCGTTGCGTGCTCGCCGGGCAGCCGGAAGAGCTGCATGACAGGGAGGTGCTGGAGTGGCTCTGCTTGAAATTCGTAACGTATCGAAGAGTTTTGGCGCTATCCACGCGGTAAACGACATCAGCTGGTCGATCGAGCCCGGCGAGGTCGTGGGGTTGATGGGCGACAATGGTGCCGGCAAGTCCACCTTGGTCAAGCTGATTGCCGGGAATTTTCCACCGACGGACGGGGAAGTTCTCGTCGACGGCGAGGTCTGCCATTTCCATAAGCCCATCGAGGCGCGCGCCAAGGGCATCGAGGTCGTGTACCAGGATCTCGCGCTTGCCGACAATCTCACCGCCGCGGAGAACGTGTTCCTGGGCCGCGAGCAAAAGAAGGGGTTCTGGCCCTTTCGGGTGCTCGACAAGCAGGCGATGATCGACCGCTCGGCCAAATTGTTCGACGAGTTGAAATCCGAAACGCGACCGCGCGATCTGGTCAAGAAAATGTCGGGCGGCCAGCGCCAGGCGGTGGCCATCGCCCGCACCCGGCTTTCCAACGCCAAGCTCGTCCTGATGGACGAACCGACCGCCGCCATCTCGGTGCGCCAGGTCGCCGAGGTGCTCGAACTCATCCGCCGTCTGAAGCATCAAGATGTGGCGGTCATCCTCATCAGCCATCGTATGCCCGACGTGTTCGCGGTGAGCGACCGCATCATCGTCATGCGGCGCGGCGCCAAGGTTGCCGACAAAGCAACCGTGTCGACCTCGCCGGAGGAAATCACCGGCCTGATTACAGGAGCGATCCGTGCAGCATAATATTACCAAAGCGACCGAAACCGGTCATGCCGCAATTTCAGATGTAGCGGAGACCAAGGAACAATCCTTTGGTGCTCGCGTCATGTCGAGCCAGCCATTCTGGGTGACGATCGCGCTCATCGTGCTGGTCGTGGTCATGGCCATCAATGAACCGAGCTTCGGCACCACCGAAAATGCCGCCAACGTCACGCGCAACTTTGCGCCGATCGGAATCATGGCGATGGGGATGACCGTCGTCATCATCACCGGCGGCATTGACCTCTCCGTAGGGTCCGTGATGGGCCTGGTGGCGATTGTCGCCGGCCTGTTCCTTACTTGGCATTACTCCTGGTATGTCGCTTTCACGATGGGGATGATTGCCGGGCTTGCTTGCGGCGCGGTCAACGGCTTTTTCGTGGCCTATGTCGGTATGCCTTCGTTCGTGGTGACGCTTGGCATGTTGTCAATGGCGCGGTCGCTTGCGGTGGTGTTTTCGGCCAACCAGATGCTCTATCAGTTCGGGCCCGACGCCCCCATCGTCAAAGCCATCGGTCAGGCGAAATGGCCTTTGCACGCGCCGGCCGGTTGGGCACCGCAATGGATTCCCGAATTGTCCTCGCATTTATGGGTCATGATCGGGTTGGCCCTCATCGTTGGCTATGTGTTCAATTCCAAAGCCTGGGGCCGCCATTTGTTTGCGATCGGCGGCAACGAGCAGGCTGCACGGCTCACTGGTGTTCCGGTCGATTGGATCAAATTTCAAGCCTATGTGTTTTCCGCCTTCACCGCTTCGTTGGCCTCTCTTCTGCTGCTCGGGTACAACGGCTCGGCCATCAATGCCATGGGGCAGGGCTATGAGCTGCGCGTCATAGCGGCGACCGTGATCGGCGGGGCCAGTCTGATGGGTGGGTCAGGCACTGCCTTCGGGGCGTTCATCGGCTCGGCCTTTCTCGAGGTCATCCGCAATGCCTTGTTGATGGCTGGCATCGATTCCAATTGGCAGGGCGCATTTGTTGGCGCTTTCATCATTCTCGCGGTGCTGCTCGGCATGCAAACAACCGGGGGCAAGTCGATCGTTGCGGCCACTTTGGAGCGGTTATTGCCGAGAAAGCACCGTTAGAAACCGAATTCACTGCGGGCAATCAGTGAAGGTCAACGAGGAGGAAACGAGATGAAGAGATTTTTCTTAAGCACGGCTATCGCCTTCGGCGCCATGTCCGTGGCGATGTCCGGCGCCGAGGCGAAGGATGTCTTCGCTTTGGTACCGAAGAACATGAACAATCCGTTCTTCGACCAGGCCCGCGACGGCTGCAAGAAGGCCGAAGCGGAATCAAAAGGTGCCTTTGAGTGCATGTATATAGGCCCCGGTGAACACGGCGGCGGCGAGGAGCAAGTGCAGATCCTGCAGGATCTCGTCGCCAAGAAGGTGAACGGCATTGCCGTAGCGCCATCCAATGCTGCGGCGGCAGCGGTAGCGTTGCAGGCCGCCAAGGATGCCGGCATTCCCGTTCTTACCTGGGATTCCGACGTCCTGCCTGACAACAAGGCTTTGCGCGCCGCCTATATCGGCACCCACAATTACGAGATCGGCGCGAACCTCGCCAAACTCGCCATGCAGATCAAGCCGAAGGGCGGCACGGTGTGCATCCAGTCGGGCGGCGCCGCTGCGGCCAACCACAATGAACGTATGCAGGGTATTCGCGATGTATTGTCGGGCAAGAAATCGGCCGCTTCTCCTGGCGACCGCTTGACGGGCCAGAACGGTTGGACCGAGATTCAGGGTTGTCCGCTCTATACCAATGACGACTTCCCGGTATCCGTCCAGCAGTTTACCGACATCATGGCGAAGAACCCGAAACTCGATGCCTTCATCCCTACCGGTGGCTTCCCGCAGTTCATTCCCGACGCAAACCGTGCCGCGGTGATGCCGTATAAGGATAAGATCGCCTCTAAGGCACTTGCCCTTGTGGTGGCAGACACCCTGCCGGTACAGATCGATCAGATGAAGGAAGGTCTGTCACTCGGCCAGGTCGGCCAGCGCCCGTTCGAAATGGGCTACAAGACGATGCTGGCGCTGGCAGCGATGAAATCGGGCAAGCCCGCGCCTGCCGATCCTACTTACACCGGTCTTGATGTTTGCACGCCCGAGACCGTCGCCACGTGCATTGGCAAGTAAGTCTTTCTAAGGCGATGATGGGGCGGGAGGCAACTCCCGTCCCGTTGTCTTAATCGCGGCGAATTTCTGGTACGGCTTCATGAGCGATGCGCCGGCACCGTACCGGCGCGTACCGGTCAAATCGCCACTATCAGCGGATGTCGGTACTCCACGATTTCAACCTACGACGGCGGCATGTTCTGTAAAAAGGGCGCCAGAGATTTCCCCATATAGACTTTGCCGCCAGATCCGGACTGCCGTGGTACAAGGCCGATCCAGGCTGCTAGGTACCGCCCGGACTTGAAAGCCTTGATGTCTCCGATAGTGGCCGTGATTGCGGACGCTATGATCACGCCGACACCGGGGATCGTTTGCAGCCGCAGACTGCCCTCGCTTGCGCGATGGTTCTTTCGAATGGCCTTCTCGATAGTCGTCCGCGAAGTTGATTTGTTCAGAACCGACGGATTTATCGCTGCCGTCAGCGAACCGTGCCCGCTGCTTGGGTGCGCAGCGGGCCAGCCGTTGCGATCAAGACATGGTAGGCATTACGAATTCGGCACCAGCTCGAATGCCGGTTGGCCAGCGGCTCGTGATCGTTTTCAACCGGGTATAGAACCGAACCCCTTCCGGGCCGTGCATGTAGTGGTCTCCAAAGATCGACGCTTTCCATCCACCGAAAGAATGGAATGCCATCGGCACGGGGATCGGAACGTTGATTCCGACCATACCGATCTTGATTTGGTGCGCGAATTCCCGAGCCGCATCGCCATCGCGGGTGAAGATCGATGTGCCGTTGCCGAATTCGTGCTCGTTGATCATCCGTGCGGCGGTGTCGTAGTCGGGAGCACGGGCGACAGACAGGACAGGCCCAAAAATCTCTTCCTTGTAGATCTTCATGTTCGGAGTGACATGATCAAACAGCGACCCGCCGATGAAGTAGCCGTCCTGGTAGCCCTGCATTTTGAAGCCACGACCGTCGACGAGCAATTTTGCACCCTCCGCGACACCTGCGTCGATGTAGCCGCGGACCTTGTCCAAATGCTGCTTCGTGACGAGCGGGCCCATTTCCGCTTCCGGATCCGTGCCAGGTCCGATTTTGAGGCTGCGAATCTTCGGCGCCAACGCGGAGATCAACCTATTCGCGGTCGTTTCGCCCACCGGGACCGCGACGGAAATCGCCATGCAACGTTCGCCGGCGGAACCAAAAGCGGCGCCCATTAGAGCGTCGACTGCCTGGTCCATGTCCGCATCGGGCATGATGATCATGTGGTTCTTGGCACCGCCCAGCGCCTGACAGCGCTTTCCCGTCGTCGCGGCCGTCTCATAGATGTACCGTGCGATAGGTGTGGATCCCACGAAACTGATCGCGGAGATGTCGGGATGATGTAGCAGCGCGTCGACAGTTTCCTTGTCGCCATGGACCACCCCGAATACGCCATCAGGAAGGCCTGCTTCCTTTAGCCACTCCGCGACGATCACTGACGCCGATGGATCTCGTTCGGAGGGCTTCAAGATAAAGGCGTTTCCACAAGCAAGCGCGACGGGAAACATCCACATCTGCACCATCGCGGGGAAATTGAAGGGGGTAATGCCGGCGACCACGCCGAGAGGCTGACGCGTAGAGTAGCTATCGACGCGAGTTCCGACGTTCTCGGTAAGCTCGCCCTTCAACAGCTGCGGGGCGGCGGTCGCGAATTCCACGACTTCCATACCACGCTGAATTTCACCGACGGCGTCCGAGCGGACCTTTCCATGCTCGGCGACGATGACTTCCGCGAGTTCGTCGATACGTTCCTCGAGAATCCTGAGGAATCGGTTGAGTATCCTGGCTCGCCGCAAGGGGGTCGTCGCCGCCCATCCCGGCGCAGCCATTGTTGCCGCAGCGACAGCATCCGCGACATCCGCGGCGTTCGCGATCGGCACTAACCCCGTCTGCTCACCTGTCGCGGGATTGAAGACAGATGACGTCCGCCCATTGCGGCCAGAGACTTGCTTGCCATTGATGTAATGCTTGACTTGCGTGACCACGACTACCTCCTTGTTTCCACAAGTCCGATATGAAATGTTAAAGTCTGCACATCAACGAGAACTATCGCGGATTTGTTGTGCGGAAATTGAAGTCGATGGATTGGGATCGTATCCGCATATTCCTGGAGGTCGCCCGCACGGGTCAGATTCTCGGTGCCGCTCGGCGTTTGGGCGTGAACCATGCGACCGTGGCGCGGCAACTCACCGCCCTCGAGCAGGAATTGAAAACCCAGTTGGTCGAACGGCGTACGACGGGCTGCGCCCTGACGAGCGCAGGCGAGGCCCTCGTTGCCGCAGCGGAGCGGGCTGAATCGGAATTCCTTCAGGTCGGCGCTCACCTTGGCAGATCGTCGGAGGCAATCTCAGGCACCGTTCGCGTCGGCGCTCCCGATGGACTGGGGAACTACTTTCTTGCCAGCCAGCTTGGCGCGCTTGCCGCTCGACATCCCGACTTACTCATTCAACTTGTTCCCCTGCCGCGCACATTCTCGCTGTCGAGGCGGGAGGCCGACATTGCGATCACGCTGGACCGTCCGAAGCAGGGTCGGCTCATTGTCAAAAAGCTTACCGACTACACGCTCAGCGTCTATGGCGCAGAAAGTTATCTGAAGCGCTTGGGACCAATCAGGAAACAGGCCGATCTCGCCGGCCATCTCTTCGTCACGCATGTCGAGGATTTCGTCTACAGTCGAGCGCTCGACTACGCGTCCGCGCTCGGAAAATTCATGAACAGGCACTACGAGTGCGGGAGCGTGGTGGCACAGATGGAGGCGGTGAGGGGTGGCCACGGCGTGGGAATACTGCACGACTATGCCGCACGACGATTTCCGGAGCTCAAGCGGTTGCTACCAGAGATCCGCTTCGTGCGAAACTACTGGCTGGTTTCGCATCCCGACACCCATCATACGCGCAGAGTGTCGGAGGTGCATGCGCACATCGTGGCAAGCGTAAGCTCAGCCCGTCGAGAATTCACGAGCTGACTGCAATTCAAGTCTCATACGTTGCACGACCGCGCACGGTTCCGATTTCGGGAACAGAAGCTGCCGGACAATAGCCATTCGAATGCGCGCCAATCGCACTAGCTGTGACCCATCAGACGTGGATCGTCTGGCGGATGGCAATCAGGTCGTCCGCTGATCAATGAGACATACCATGGGAACAGCGCAGAAGGTCGTCGTCATCACCGGTGCCTCGCAGGGCTTCGGCGCAGCGCTGGTGAACGCGTATCGCGACCGCAACTACCGAGTGAAACAGCAATTTGAGATGGTTGCACGTCCCCGATTTGAACCTACCGTTTCGACAAGTCTCCGAGTTAAGCGGACGATCGGAGAAAATATCGTAGATTTGTGTCGTTTGGGGAAAGGCGGTAGCGGTCTCTCACTACCAAACTTCTACGATTTTGCCCGCCTTCCTTCGATCTTCTGCGATCCCTTGCGCTCAATGGTAGCGCCGCGTCAGCGCGAACGGATGAATTCGTCCCATAAACTCAGGCGAAAGCAAGTTTGGGGGAAACTTCGGCTTGAGCCGTTGTGGAATGCCAGAAAATCACGTTTCCACCGTGACTGCGCGGCCCATTCGAAACGGTCGAAATGATCACTATAACATCGGCTCGAACTGGCAGTGGACCAGCAATTCGGAGACCGAGGCGTTATTCGGCAGCATGAGGGCGGTTTCGACCAGATGGGCGATGTCGTCCGGCTGGCTCATCTCATGACGGGGAATCTCGTCGTCGTTCAGCGTCATGTCGGTCGCGACATAGCCCGGACATACGACGGTGGCGCGGATGCCGGCGGCGCGTCCCTCGCGCCGGAGGCCATGGGTCAGCGCGACCACCGCGAACTTGGTCATGGCGTAGCCGACATTGGATCCGACGCGCCTCCCGGAGAGCGAACCCAGATTGACCACGCGGCCATGACCGCAGACCGACAGATGGGGAAGGGCAGCCCTGATTACGCGCAGGGGACCCTTGACGTTGATCCGCCACATCTCTTCGAGTTCCTCCTCGCCCTCGTCGGAGACGCGGACCTTGGGATTGATGCCGGCGGCGTTGACGATGGCGTCCACACCGCCCCATCGCGCGACTGTCGCCTTGACCCACGAAATCGGGCTTTCGGCGTCCTCGGCGTCGTAGCGATGCGTCATCAGTTTCTCGCTCTCCTTGAGGCGGCCTGGATCGCGAAGTCCAGCGGATACGCGGAAACCCGATTTCAGAAGTCGATCGACGACGGTGCGTCCGATGCCGCGCGAGGCGCCCGAGACCATCACGATACGATTGTCGATGTTCAACATTGGATTGTCTCCGGGCCCGGGCGAGTTGCGCCATAGCGGTTTGGTGCGAAGGTAAAGGTGTGCGTTACGCGCGGCTAAGAGAAATTCAATCTGCCCGCATCCGTCGCGCTTATGGCGGGCCGCACGATCCGGCGGAGTTATCGGCGGCGCTTATGAGGGCAGAACGAATCCGTCCTATGCGCCAGCGATGGCGCATTCGTATGGTTCGGCCGCTGCGGCCGGGCGAACTGCTTCGCCGGACCGCAGGGGAACCGCGGGATGGCATTTTCGGACTATCGAACGGCGTTGGTCACGGGTGCATCCTCAGGCATCGGGGCGGCGACGGTTCGCTGTCTGAGCGCGGAAGGACTTGAGATTCATGCCGTAGGGCGCGACGCGGGCAGGCTGACGGCTTTGTCGGCCGAGACCGGATGCCGGGTGCACGCGATGGACTTGAGCGACCTGGATGCGCTGACGGCGCTGACGAAGTCGGCCGAATTCGATATCCTGATCAACAATGCCGGCCAGTCCCTGCGCGGCGACATCCTGGGCACGGCGTCCGAAGACATCGACACCCTGATCGACATCAATTTGCGGGCCGTGCTGCATCTGACGCGGCTGATCGCGCCTGATATGGCGCGCCGAGACAGCGGTCACATCGTCAACATCTCCTCCATCGCCGGTCATTATGCCTTCGGAGAGAATGCGACGACGTTCAATTCGTCCGTCGCCTATCACGCGACCAAGGCGGGCATTCATTCGCTGTCGCAGCAAGCGCGGATCGATCTCTACGGTACCAGGGTGCGCGTCACCGAGGTCTCGCCCGGGCGCGTGGCGACCAGTATTTTTCAGAACGCGAACGCCGCGGCCAGCGCGAGCGCGCGTTTCGTCGGGCAATTCGAGACGCTCCAGCCGGAAGACATCGTCGGCGCCATCGCGTTCGCCGTGGGCTCTCCATCACGCATGAACGTCGCGATGCTGGAGGTCGTGCCGACCTTTCAGGTCGTCGGCGAACTAAGATTTGCAAGCCGATCGGGAGCTACGCCGGGCCACGGCAGCAGCGGTGGGCGGCAGTGAAGAAACGGAGCGAACAATGCTTGAATTTGCCAACCGCTTGAAGAGCGTAAAAGTTTCCGCTTCGGCGGCAATGACCGACAAGGCGCGCGAGCTTCGCAGCCAGGGCGTCAAAATCATCAGCCTGTCGTCCGGCGAGCCCGATTTCCCCACGCCGCCACACGCAATCGAGGCCGCCCATCAGGCGGCGCTGGCGGGAGACACAAAATACCCTTTGCAGCCGGGGACGGTCGCCTTGAGGTCCGCTGTCCAGCGCAAGTTCAAGCGCGAGAACAATCTGGACTACGCGCTCGACGAGATACTGGTCGCCAATGGCGGCAAGCAGATCATCTTCAACGCGCTGTTCGCCACCTGCAATCCGGGTGACGAGGTGGTGATTCCGGCGCCGGGCTGGATCACCTACGCCGACATCGTTGTTCTCGCCGAGGCGACCCCCGTCGCCGTGGCCTGTCCGGAGAATAATCAGTTCAAGCTGCGGCCGGCGGATTTGGACGCGGCGATCACGCCCAGGACCAAATGGCTTATCCTGAACTTCCCGAACAATCCGACCGGTGCGGCCTGTACGCGCGCCGAGATGCGGGCGATCGCCGACGTCATGTTGAAGCACCCGGACGTCTGGATCCTCACTGACGACATCTATGAACACCTTACCTATGATGGTTTCCAGTTCTGCACCATCGCCGAGGTTGAACCCGCGCTGAAACCGCGCGTGCTGACCGTCAATGGCGCGTCCAAGGCCTACGCCATGACCGGCTGGCGCGTCGGATATTGCGGCGGGCCGAAGAAATTGATCGCGGCCATGAACAACGTCCATGGCCAGGCAACCGGTCCGATCTGCACCCTGAGCCAGGCCGCGGCCACCGCGGTTCTCGACGGCCCGCAGGATCTGTTAAAGGAGCGCGCGGAGGTCTATCGCGAGCGGCGCGACCTGGTGGTTAGCCTCCTGAACCGGATTCCCGGCATCACCTGCCACAAGCCCGAGGGCGCGTTCTACGTGTTTCCGAACATCGCCGGCTGTATCGGCAAGACGACCGGGGGAGGGCGGCGGCTGGAAACCGACGCCGATTTCATCGCGGCCCTGTTGGAAGAGCAGCACGTCGCGGCCGTTCACGGCGGCGCCTACGGCATGAGCCCGTATTTCCGGGTGTCCTACGCGACCGATACCGAAGCGCTGAAGGAGGGTTTGCGGCGGATCGCGAGCTTCTGCGAAGGCCTGCGCTGACCGGATTGCGGCGGCAATCGGAATTGCGAAGGCAATAGGCAGGTCTCCGTCATGGACGCTGTCGTTTTAATCGCCGGCGACACGCGAATAGCAAGGTTCGCATTCCGGACGCTGGCCTTGCTCGCGAGACCATAAGGCTTCGCGATGGCCCTAAACGAAGACGGTCTTGGTCCTGTAAGATGTCGCCGCCTAGTCTTGGCAGATGGAGGGGTAGGCCTTGGGATCGCACAGTCGAGGAGGGCCAGCGATGACCACCAGCGATGCTGTGGCGGGTCTTTCAGATTCAGCTGCCCGACAGGGATCGCGGTGGCGTCTGCAATTGTCTGCCGGTTACCTGGCAATCCCGATGCTGGTCTTCCTGGCCTATTTCTTCTTCTATCCCGCGCTAGGATTGCTGTTTTCGAGCATCCAGACCCAGAACAGCAAGGGGATCATCGGCCCCCCGTTCACGCTGGCGCATTACGCGCGCCTGATCGACGTCGATCTGTATGCAAGGGTATTCTGGAATACGCTGCGGATCAGCGTGATCACCTCGCTGCTTGCCACAGTGCTGGCCTATCCGGTGGCACTCGTGATGGTCAAGAGCCGCCCGATGGTCACCCGGATCATCACGCTGATTGTGATTGCGCCGTTGATCGTCAGCGTCGTCGTGCGCGGATACGGCTGGCAGCTTATTCTCTCCAACGGCCCGAAGGGGATGTTGAACTGGATTCTCATGACGCTGCACATCGTCGATGCGCCGGTGTCGATCCTCTACACCGAAAAAGCCGTCATCATCGGCTCGCTGCATGTCTTCTTTCCGATGATGGTCTTGCCGCTGGCGTCGGCGCTCGGCAAAATCGATCCCAATCTCGAAGATGCGGCCCGCATGCTTGGCGCGCCGTGGTGGAAGGTGTTCTTCCGGGTCACGCTGCCGCTCAGTATGCCGGGCTTCGTCGCAGGCTTCACGCTGGTGTTTTCGCTGACGGCGGGATCTTTCGTCATTCCGGCGATCCTGGGCGGTGCCTCGGCGATCATGCTCGGAAACCTGATCGAACAACAGATCTTCGTCGTCTATGACTGGCCGTTTGGTGCGGCGATCGCGCTGGTTCTGGTCGGCGTGGTCTTTGCGGTGAATGGCTTCTCGATGTGGCTTCTCGAAGGCCGCCGTCTTCGGAGGGCGACCTGATGGATGAGCGCTTCTCGGGGGTCGGTGCCTGGATCCTCTATGCGATCACCGCGGCCATGATGATCTTCATCATGGCGCCGCTGCTCCTCGTCATGGCGGTGTCGGTGTCCGACTCCTATTTCGTGACGTTCCCGCCGCAGGGCTTCACCCTGAAATGGTATGCCAAGGTGTTGCAGGATCGCGACTTCATCGATGCCATGCAATTGAGCATCCTGCTGGCGCTCGGAACGACGGCGGGGTCCCTGCTGCTCGGCGTGCCGGCGTCCTTCGCGCTGGTGCGCGGAAACTTCCCCGGCATCGCCGCGATCAAGGGGTTCCTGCTTTCTCCGCTGATCTTTCCAGCACTTGTGACTGGTCTCGCCCTGCTTCAGGTGCTGTCGAAGCTGGGGTCGCAGGATGCGCGGTTGAATCTTCTGATCGGCCATATCGTCGTGACTTCGCCCTACGTCATCCGCACGGTCGTCACCAGCCTCCAGCTGGTCGACGAGAACCTGGAAGACGCCGCGCGGACACTCGGCGCCGGCCGGCTGCGGACGTTCTGGCGCGTGACGTTGCCGCAGATAGCATCCGGCGTGGCGGCGGGCGGGCTGTTCGCCTTCATGGTTTCCTTCGACAATTATCCGATCACGATGTGGCTCGCGAATTCCGAGCACTCGCCGGTGCCGCTGATCCTGATGCGGCAACTCGTCAACGTCTTTGATCCCTCTGTTCCCGCGATGTCGACGATCATCATTCTGATGGCGATGGTCGGCGTTCTGCTGCTCGAGAAGTTAGTGGGCCTTCGCCGTGCGCTGGCTGCCTAGTGTGTTTTTCGCAAAATGGAGATTGGAACCATGAAACTGACGCGTAGGACTCTCATCAAGGCCGGCGCAGCCGCGGTTGCCTTCCCGACAATCATCAGCCGCGCGTCGGCGCAGGACGCCAAGCAACTGCATGTCGGCGTCTACAACTCGGCCCTCGGCAGGCTGGTTCAAAAGGAAGTCATTCCGAAGTTCGAGGCCGAGTTCAAATGCCGCGTCTTTACCATCGAGGGCGCGACGCTCTCGAACATCGCCGCCCTGCGTGCGACGCGCGATGCGCCGCGATTTAGCGTCATGATGATGGACGATGTCGGCATCCCGCAGGCCAAGCAGGAGGGGTTGATCGACAAGCTCGACCCCAGCAAGATTCCCAATCTGGAGAAGGTATACAAGCGCTACATCTTCGAGGATGGCTTTGGCGTCGGTTTCTCGATCTCAAGCGCGGCGATGTTCATCAATCCGCAGGTGACGAAGCCGATCGAGAGCTATGAACAGATCTTCGATGCGAAGTATCGCAAGCAGATTCTCCTGAACACGCCGAAGAATACCCAGAGCGTCCTGATGCTCATCGTCGCGACGTCGCTCGTGACGGGCAAGCCGCTCAAGGAAGCCCAATACCTGGTCGACGCCGGCTGGGACAAGCTCACGCTGCTCAAGCCCAACGTTCTCACCATCTACGACAGCGAGGCGCAGGTCCTCCAGGTTGCGCAGGGTCAGGCGACGATCGGCGGCATCGAGTATTCGAAGGCGATCTATCCGCACACCGCCAAAGGGCTGCCGCTCGACATGACCTTCCCCAAGGAAGGGGCGTTCACCGGCATCAACAGCATGACGCTGGTAAAGAATGCCCCGGAGCCGGAACTGGGTGCTGCGTTCATCAACCGCATTCTGGAGCCGTCGGTCGCCAAGATGCTGTCCGAGCAAACGCTTAGCGCGCCTTCGGTCGGCGGAATCGACTTCAAGCCGGAGACGGCGAAGTTCCTCGCTTATCCCGACACCAAGGCGACGGACCTCGGACTCTTCACCCCGGACTGGAATTTTATCGTTCCGCGCCGCGGACCGTGGCTTGAGCGCTACAATCAGGTGTTCACGAGCTGAGCAGGCTAACCCATGAAGTCGACCGAAGTCAGGCTTGAAGGCCTCAGCAAGGAATATAACCGCGCGATCGCGGTCGACAACGTGTCACTGACGATCGAGCCGGGCAATATGATCGCTCTGCTCGGTCCGAGCGGGTGCGGCAAGACGACCTGCCTTCGCATGATCGCAGGTTTGATCCGGCCGACCTCCGGCGATGTGTTCGTGAACGATGCCAGGATGACCGACGTTCCGGTGCATCGTCGCAACATCGGGATGCTATTTCAGAACTACGCGCTATTCCCGCATCTCACGGTCGAGGAGAACATCGCGTTTGGGCTCGAGATGCGTGGGATCGGCAAGGCGGATGCCACCAGGAAAGTCGCCGACGCACTCAACCTCGTCCAGCTCTCCAGCTTCGGAAAGCGGTATCCCGCCCAGCTCTCCGGCGGTCAGCAGCAGCGCGTCGCGCTGGGGCGTGCACTTGTCATCGAACCGGCGATGTTGCTGCTGGACGAGCCGTTGGGCGCCCTCGACAAGGGGCTTCGCGAAAGCATGCAGGTTGAATTGCGAGCGCTGCA
>WNEY01000251.1_pt1 | contig 31024 bp, 40 predicted proteins | sample 5400531 | NCBI WGS metagenome assembly WNEY01 (sample SAMN13153338, study PRJNA577476) | soil metagenome | isolation source: 200 cm saprolite under Douglas fir tree site 1 | place: USA:California | collected 2015-04-18
TATAAGGCCGAGATCGCCCGCGCCCTCGTTCGCCGTGCGCACGACGCCGTAAAGTCCACCTCTGACGCCGCAAAGTCCGGCTCGCGCTAAGCGCGAGCCATGATGACTTTGCGGCGACGCATCTCTCTGGGCGCTGGGAAGCCACGGCGGGCACAGCCCGCCGTGGCGGTCGCAGTGAGCCTCGCGGTTTGCACGCTCGTGGCCTGTGGCGGCGACAAGGCCGGTACACCAACGGCCGGTACGCAGACGGCCGCGGCGCCTTGCCCTACGACCGGCAAGCAGGTGACGTTCCCGCTGCTCGACAAGTCGAAGACCTACACGGTCGACGTGCGTACGAACTTCGGCGCCTTCGACATTCGCCTGGACGTAGCGGACTCGCCGTGTACGACCTCGTCGTTCGCCGCGCTGGTGCGGAAGCGGTTCTAGGGCGGAGATCCGACAGCGACGGGTCAGGGCGGGCCGGGCTACAGCGTCCGGGACGTCCCGCCGCGCGACTCGCGCTACACGGAGGGCGTCGTAGCAATGGCCAAGACCGCGGCGGAGCCGCCCGGAACCTCCGGAAGCCAGTTCTTCGTGGTCACGGCCGTGGACGCAGGCCTGCCGCCCGAGTACGCAATCCTCGGCGTCGTCACCAAGGGGTTGCGCGTGGTCGAGAAGATCGGCCGGCTGGGAAATCCGGTGAACGAAAGGCCAACCCGGCGGGTCGTGGTCCAGCACATGGTCGTCACGCCGTAGCCTGAAGACATGATTTCCGCAGTCGTGCTCGCGGCAGGAGCATCGACACGCTTCGGCTCGCCGAAACAAGCAGTCCTGCTCGAACCCGTCCTGGAACGGGTGCGCGGCAGCGCCTCGATCGACGACGTCCTCGTCGTGCTCGGTGCCCACGATGTCGAGACGCGTGAACGTTCCGTGCGCTGCCCGGACTGGGAGCGCGGACCGGGTGCCTCGCTTCGGTGCGGCCTCGCCGCGCTCGGCGATGAGGTCGAGGCGGCCGTCGTCATCCTCGGCGACGGGCCGAAGCTCGACCCGCGTGCAATCGATCGCGTGGTGGCTGCGTGGAGGGAGGAACGGGCCGACCGCCTCGCGGCCACTTACGGCGGGGTTCGCCTACATCCCCTGCTGCTCGCGCGCGGCGTCTGGGGCGAGGTGCCCGACGCGGGTCTGCGGGCTCTGCCTGCTCAGCTCGTGCCCTGCGACGACCTCGACCCTCCAGGAGACGTCGACTTTGCCGATGATCTGACTCGGTGAAGGAAGGATGGCCGCCCCCGAAACCCGAATGAGGATGAGCATGGAGCTCGTTCACCCACTCGAGCCGACCGGCGAGGAGTCGCCGCTGGCGCGCGCCCGCCTGCACCGCCAGCTGACGGTCGAGGAGACGGCGCGGCGCGCCGGGATCACGGCTGAGGAGGTGCGCTGGCTCGAGGAGGGCCGCGTGTATCGCTTCCCGAAGCCGGACGATGCCCTGATCGCGACCGCCCTGTACGCAACGGCGCTCGGGCTGGACAACCGCGAGGCGCGCGAGCTGGCCGGCCTGCCCGTTCCGCCGCAGCCGCTCGTGCGGAGCCCGCTGCCCCGCCTGCTGGTCGTGGGCGGAGTCGTGATCGCTCTTGCCGTCTTCGCGACCCTGCTCCTGATCCCCCGGTCGGGCAGCAAGCCGACGCAGGGCGGCCCGAGCGCCATTCTTCCGCCGCCGTGGCGCATCCCCGTCAACGTTCTGAACGGCAGCGGCGACATCAACTACACCCGACAGGTGGCGAGCCGCATCGGCGCGTTCGGCTACAGCATCAAGAAGGTCGGCCGCGCAGACAACTTCACCTATCCGCAAACGGCGGTGTTCTTCCCACCCAAGTGCGACGGCGTCGCCGTCCGGCTCGCGAAGCAACTCGGCGTCCCGACAAAGCCACTCCCGGGCGGGACCGGACCATGCCAGCTCTTCGTGATCGTCGGCCCCGCGCGCGGCCCAGGCGAATAGCGCCTACTGCAAGGGAGTACGGAGGCTGGCTAGCTTCGTCTTGAGCTCGACAGGCATCGGCTCATGCTGCACGGCCTGGCGCACGAACTGACGCAGCTTCTCCTCGAACTTGTACCGCTTGCGGCAGTACGTGCACTCGTCGAGATGCGCCTCGGCCTCCGCGCGTTCCAGATCGGTGATCACGCGGTCCATGTACGGCTGCATCATCTCCTCGCAGTGCGTGCAGGGATCGTACGCCGTCATGATTCCTCGCTTCCCACCGCAGACTCGGCCATGGCTTGCTTCAGGATACGCCGACCGCGGTGCAGACGCGACATCACCGTCCCGATCGGGATGTCGAGGATCTGCGCAGCGTCGGCATAGGTGAAGTCGCCGACGTCGACCAACACGACCACGTCACGGAAGTCGTGCGGAACCTCGGAGAGCGCTGCGACGACGTCGTTCTGGGACAGCCGCTCGACGACGCGCTCCTCGTCGCTCACTCCGTCGCCTGAGGCTTCGAGCTTGTTGTAGAGGAAGTAGTCGCCTTCCTCGAGCGGCTGCGTGTCGGGAGTCCGTTGTTGCTTGCGGCCGCGGTCGATGTTGAGGTTCGTCAGAATTCGCAGTAGCCAGGCGCGTAGGTTCGTTCCGGGCGTGAACGACCGCCAGCTGCGAAATGCGCGCGCATACGTCTCCTGCATCAGATCCTCGGCCTCCTCACGGGAACCGACGAGATGGCGGGCCACCCGATAGACCTGATCCGAGAGTGCAAGCGCGTCCTCCTCGAAGCGCACGCGGTCGCGCGCTTCAGTTGCCAGTTGCCTTGCGTCGGGCTCCCGTGTGGTCTCGCTCATCCCGGGCCACCCTACCAAGGCGTTCCTGGCGTAAACGTACGGTTGTCCACATGCATTCCGGGAGAACGTTTAGGCCACTTCGCGGAAGCCGCCACGGGCCATGGCATCAAGCAGCTGCTCGCGTTTCGTGCGCTCGTCATCCCAGGCGAGCGTGACCTGGCCCATCAGGTTGGCGCTGGCTTCCTCGAGGCCCTCATGCCCTTCGAGCACCTTCGCGAGCCGCATGACGCAGCGCTCACAGCGGATGCCGCTGACCTGGATCGTCTCGGTTACGACGGCCACAGTTCCTACGCTACCGCCCGCTCGATGAGATCTGCGCAGACAGCAGTCAAGCCGTCCGCCCGGCCGATCTCCAACTGGCGGTCGGCCTCGCACGTCTCTGGATCGAGGCCTTCCAAGGGAACGGGCAGCTCGCGCGCCAGCTCGGGGACAGTCAACGCTTCGTCTCGATCGGGATGAACAAGCTTCCCGTGCGGTCCGAAGCGCGAAGCGGCCCAGCGGTTCTGCGCGTAGACGCCGCGCTCGGCAGGCTCGAACGGCCGCGGCGGTGAGTCGATTGCCCACGCGCAGAGCGCATGCACCAGACCGACCAGCGCACCGGTACGCTCGACCGAGGTCGCCTGGTCCGGCGTGCGAACCTCGAGCGTTCCGAATCGCGGATGCGGGCGGACGTCCCACCAAAAGCTCGTGTAGTCGTTCGCCAGCCCGGTCGCCGCCATCCGCTCGATGAAACGCTCCCACTCCGTGTAATCGCGGAACGCCGGCGGCGCCCCATGGCGCGGCAGGAAGCCGAGCACTTCGGCGCGGATCGAGAGCATCCCGGTGTCGCGCCCCTCGAAATAAGGCGAATTGGCGGAGAGAGCGAGCACGAACGGCAGCCAGGGCAAGATCGTCTCCATGACGCGAAAACAGGTCTCTGCATCGGGCATGCCGATATGGACGTGCAGGCCGCTGACGCCCTGCCGTCTCGCGGCGGGGCCCGCGTACTCGACGAAGTCACGGTACCGATCGACGGGCGCAATCTCCTGCTCGGCTGGGATGCTCGTCGGATACGAGCCTGCCGCCGCAACTCGGTACCCGTTGTGTTCGGCAATCTCGCGCGCGGCGCGGCGCAACTCGACGAGGCGCTCGAGCGCCTGCTCCGCCGTGTCGCTCACGTCCGTCGTCAGCTCGACGACCGATGCGTGCAACTCGGTCTTGAGCGTGCCTGGAAGTTTGCGTCCGTTCGCGCCGGCGACGAGCGTCTCGACCGCCGGCACGAGCTGCAACGTCTCCGCATCGATGATCCAGAGCTCCTCCTCGACGCCGACGGTCAAGGAACGCCCGAACTGCTGCTCGATCACCTCGCCCTGACGCCGTGGACCGGGCCGCCGGCCGCTTCCCACGCGTAGTACGACGCGCTGGGCCCATAGGAGGGCTCGTACGCCTGGATGCGTGGATTGCGTCCGACCTCCTTCGCGCGCTGCGCATGGTGAAGCAGATTCGGGTCGTCGCGCCGCTCCCAGACGAGGATCAAGTGCGCGGCAGTCATGAAGCCGGCAACGAACGTGCAGCCCTGCGCCGGACAGGGAAAGGGATTCGTCCGCACGCAGAACCAGCCGCTGCGGTCGCCGCCTGCGTCGTCCTGCCAGAGCTCTTCCTCCCAGATGAGCTCTGCGTCCGCGAGGACACCGCTCCCCGGCTCGATCCGCCCCTCCTCCACCGCGAACAGGCTACCCGTCGGGCACCGCGCTTCGGCTTCGGGCAATCTAGGACCGGGGTCCGGGCAGCCTGGCCCGCAGCCGCAGTCGGGCCAGGTGCCGGGCGCGCTTCGTGCGCGCCCACCCGGGCCCCGCTTATTGAGCCTTCCAGTCGCGGAACGCGCCGAGGAGCGCCTCCTCGGCTTCCCGCGACACGTCCTCGAGGCGCAGCGTGCCGGTGAGCTCGATCGTGCGCCTCATCTGCTCGACGTACATCGTGCAGCCGTCACAGGCCGAGAGGTGCGCGTCGAAGCGCTTGCGCTCGCCGGAGGACAGATCGCCCTCGAGGTACGCCGTGACGAGCTCGACGAGCTCCCGACAGTTCAGATGGGCGAGACCGATGGTCATTGTTCCTCCGACAGGTACTGCTCGAGCGCACCTCTCACCTTGGCGCGGGCGCGGTGGAGCAACACGCGTTGATTGGTCTCCGAGAGCTCGAGAGCGTTACGGACCTCGTCGGCGGTCCACCCTTCGACGTCTCGCAGGGTGATGACAGTCCGCTGGCTCGGCGGCAGCCGCTCGATCGCCCGTTCGATCATCGAGCGAGTCTCGTTCGCGAGGAGCCTGTCCTCCGGCCACGCGCGCGGTAGGACAGCCCAGTGACCCGTTCCGGTGAAGCGCGAGCGCTCGACGGCGGGCTCAAAGCCGCCTTCCTCTGGGTCGAGAGTCGAGAACGGGACCGAGCGCCGCTCTCGCTCGCCGCGTGTCTTCGCGGTATTCGTGAGGATGCGGAAGATCCATGTCTTCAGCGAGGAACGCCCCTCGAAGCGGTCGATCCCGTTCAAGACCGCCAGCCAGGTTTCCTGGACGACGTCTTCCGCCAGAGCCAAGGTGGGCACGAACATTCGCGCGACGCGCAGGAGCGACGGGTTCAGCTCCCGGATCAACTCTATGAAGGCCTCCTCATCACCCGCCCGCAGCCTTTGCACGAGCTTCGCATCCTGCGGCGAGAGGAGCTGCTCCATCGATCGACTGTATCGCCGTCAGTGGGATCAGAATGCGGCGTCCGCTACGGCGCGAGCTCCAGTGTGCGTAGGCCGCGCAAGTCGATCCAGATGCGTTCGCCGTCCGTGACGATCTTCATCACCACGGCCTCGCAGTGCGGACAGCGCAGAACGGTTCCGGCCGCTAGGTAGACGTGGACCGCGCCCACCGCCTCGACCGCACCGCAGCCGTCGCAGGTTCCGACGGCCGTCGTCACTTCGGCCGCGAACACCTCGCGGAGAAGCCCTGCCGCCGCATTCCCGTCGAGCCTCAGTGCCTCCATCTCATCCTCCTGTCGGGCCGAAACGCTCGGTCTTGATCCGCGCCGGCTCGTGTCCGAGCCCCACGAGCCCCTCCGCCACCGCCTCGACGAACGGAGTCGGGCCACACACGAACGCCACCGCAAGCTCCTCGGGGGCGACCTCCGCGAGTAGCTCCCGGTCGACCCGGCGGCCGTAGCCCTTCCAGCCCGGCGGCTGCTCGCGCGTGAGCGTGTACACGATCTCGAAGCCGTCTACGCGTTGGCCATGCCGCTCGAGCTCGTCGCGATAGATGACGTCCTCCCATGACCTCGCCGAGTACAGCATGCGGGTGCGGACCGTGTCTCCGTTCGCAACGCGCTGCCGCACCATCGCCATCAACGGGACGACGCCGGATCCGCCGCCGACGAGCAGCACGGACCCGCCCGGATTTGGATCCCAGACGAAGTAGCCGCCAACAGGTCCGCGCAACTCGAACCGGTCTCCCGACCGCGCCTCCTCGGTCAGATATGGAGAGACCTCGCCGTCGTCGATCTGCTCGATGGTCAATTCCACACGAGAGCCGCCGGCCGTCGAGGCGATCGAATAGCTCCGCTGGGCCTGATATCCGTCGTCAGCGGTCAACCGAACGTCCACATGCTGGCCGGCTCGGTGACCGGGCCAGCCCTCGACGTCGAGAGCGAGGGTCTTGACCCGATCGGTCTCGGGCCACACGTCCGCAACCTCGGCGACGTGCCAGTTCAGTCGCCCCAGTACCGCTGTTCCTTCCACGGGTCTCCGTAGATGTGGTAGCCGTTCGATTCCCAGAAGCCGGGCTCGTCGGTCTCGGTGAGGCGGAGCCCGCGCACCCACTTGGCGCTCTTCCAAAAGTAGAGATGCGGGACGAGTAGCCGCGCGGGGCCGCCGTGCTCCGGTTCGAGCGGCTCACCGCCATAACCAGAGGCGATCCACGCCTTACCGCCGGTGAGATCCGCTAGAGGCAGGTTGGTCGTGTAGCCGCCGTCGCAGAAAGCGGTCACGTACTCGGCTGACGTCTCGACCCCGTCGAGGAGCGCATCCACTGGGACGCCCTCCCAGACCATGTCGAGCTTCGTCCACTTCGTCACGCAGCTGATGTCGACGGTGATCGTCTCGCTTGGCAAGGCGCGAAACTCGTCCCAGGTCCAGCGGTGTTGCTCATCGACCTCCCCAACGATCGTGAAGTCCCATTCGTCCAGCGGCGTATGCGGTGTCGGGCCGGCCGAGAGCACTGGAAAGTCGTCCGTGACGTACTGGCCGGGCGGAACGCGGTCGCGCGGCGCGTCGTCACGCCTTCGACCTCTGAAGCCTCGTGAAACGATCGGCATGCGTCCTCCTTTCGGTGTGCCCCATCATGCCCTTCTAATAGACCGGCAAGCGGCGCGACTGTTACCGATGCACAACCCAGAGGAGGTTCGATGAACACCGAGGGCTACGACCTGATCGTCCTGGGCTCCGGCTCGGCGGCGCGAGACGGCGCAGGCAGAGCTCTGCGAGAGCACGGCGCGCGCGTCGCGCTGATCGAGCATTGGCTGTGGGGAGGCTCCTGCCCCAACGTCGCCTGCCGCCCGACGAAGGCCTACGTCGTCGCGGCCGAGCTGATGCACGACGTGGGTCACCACGCCGCAGAGCGGGGCATCGATCTCCCGGAGCCGGCGATCGAGCTTGCGCGGACGCGCGCGTGGAAGGACTCCATTCGCCGCGACCAGCAGAGCTGGGTTGAAGTCCTCAAGGAAGCCGGCTACGAGGTCGTGCCCGGGACTGCGGCCTTCGTCGACGCACGGACAGTGCGTGTCGGCGAGGGACAGTTGAGCGGCGACAGGATCCTCATTGCAACGGGCAGCCGCACGGCGGTTCCACCCATCCAGGGCATCGAGGAAATCGAGTGGATCGACCACGTCAGCGCGCTCGAGCTCGAAGAGGTGCCGGAGTCTCTGCTCATTGTCGGGGCGGGACCCGTCGGACTCGAGTTCGCTCAGATCTTTGCCCGCTTCGGCTCGCGCGTGACGATCGTGAACACCGGTCCGCAGATCGCAGCACGCGCAGACGCGGAGGCGGCTGGCGAGCTGCAAGCCGCGCTGGAGGAAGAAGGGATCGAGGTCGTGCTGAACAGCGGCGTCGACTCATTTGCACGGAACGGGAGCGTGGTCGAGGCAACGGTCGGCGGCCGTGCCGTTCACGTATCGCATGTGTTGCTTGCTTCGGGCCGAGCGCCGAACGTCGAGGAGCTCGAGCCCGACCGCATCGGCCTGGAGATCGGTCGCGGCGGCATCGTGGTCGACGACCGCCAGCGCACGAATGTCGACGGCATCTGGGCGGCAGGCGACGTCGCGGCCGGCCCGATGCTGACGCCGATCGCGCAGTACCAGGCGCGCATCGCAGTCGAGGACATGTTCGGCGACGGTTCCCGGCGCGCGGACTACTCGGTGCTCCCGACCGCAGTCTTCACGGATCCCGAGCTGGGCGACGTCGGGCTGACCGAGGCAGAGGCAGAGCAGCAGGGCCACGACGTCGGCGTCGTCACGCATCCGCTGCCGGCGGTCACCCGTGCGCAGTACACGGGTGCGAAGCACGGTCTCTACAAAATCGTCTTCGATCGCGGGACTCGCCGTGTGCTCGGCGTCCACGTCGTCTCGCGCGCGGCAAGCGACATCGTCGGCAGCATCACGCCGGCATTAAAGCTCGGCGTCACGGTGGAAGATCTAGCGTTCATGCATCACGTGTATCCGAGCTACAGCGAGGGCCTGAAGGCGGCGGCTGAGAAGGCGTTAGTCCCGGTCCGTTAAATGTACGGCCGAGCCAGGCTGAACCCTGGCACGGCACAAAAGAAAAAAGCGAGAGGCCCAGGCAGGCGTGTGGGCCTCTCGCTCTGTGCTTCCGCGCGCCGTGCTGGCCTACGGCTCCGGCGGAAGCAGGCCCCCAGGGGTACGGGGCCAGTCAGGGCGGCCAGGTGGAAGAGTCACGGCTGCCGCCCGAGTTTCACGTTGAGGTGGATCCGGCTTGTTCCGCGGACGACCTCGAGATCGATCCTGTCGCCCGGCTTCTTCGCCGCGATCAGGTCGACGAGGCGCTCGACGGACGGCACCGGCTGCCCGTCCACCTTGACGATCACGTCGCCGCCTGCGGGCCAGCTCTCCCCTTCGACGGTCACCTGATTCGTCGCGGGCTTCAGGCCGGCTTTTGCAGCGCCGGTACCGGGGCGTACCGACGCGACGAGCACGCCGCTCGTGACCTGTAAATGGAACAGCCGCCCGATGTTCGGCTGGAGCGTCTTGCCTTCGATGCCGAGGAACGGATGCTCGACCTTGCCGTGTTTGATCAGTTCCGCGACAACGTCCTTGACGGTGTTGATCGGAATCGCAAAACCGATGCCGACGTTGCCCTGGCTCTGACCCCCGGTCTCGATCTGCGCGTTGACGCCGATCACCTGACCCTGCGCGTTCAGCAGCGGGCCACCCGAGTTCCCGTGATTGAGCGCTGCGTCGGTCTGGATGACGTGTGAGATCGAGAGCTGGTTGGGCGCCTCGATCCGGCGCTGCACAGCACTCACGATGCCGGCGGTGACGGAGCGGTCGAGGCCGAAGGGGTTGCCGATCGCGATCACCTGGTCGCCGACACGCACGGAATCGGAGTTGCCCAGCGGCAGCGACTTCAGGGCACGCGACTTGACGTGGACCTGCAGCACGGCGCTGTCGGTCGACGGGTCGACGCCGACCACCTTCGCCTTGAAATGCTCGTTGTTGGAGAAGCTCACTTGAATCGCGTTCGCACCGCGGACAACGTGGTAGTTCGTGACGATGTGGCCGGCCTTGTCGATGACGAAGCCGGAACCGAGCGCGCGCTGAGTCTCAGCCGTTCCGAACGGGTTCCCGAAGAAGTCGGAAGGCTGCTGGACGCGTGACGTCGTTTCGATGTGCACCACAGCCGGTGCGGATGCGCGGTAGATCTCGTTGATCGACATCCCTTTGCCCGGTTGGAAAGTCACCGGCGCCGACGAGTTGGGGACCGCCTCCTGGCGGATGACAGTCGTGTGCTCACCCAGCTTCCCCAACGCGGCCGCGCCGCCGAGCGCAACACCGCCGCCGAGCAGAGCGGCGATGAAGAGCCCGGCGGCGCGGCTCCGGAGGTGGAGGGTGCGATGCACCTTTCGTTTCTACCGAGGGGGCGCTTAAGGCCAGGTTGTGCACCGTTAAGGCCGGATTAAGCCTTGTTAGAAAAGAGATACCGTCAAGTTGACGCTGATCGAGGCGCGCTTCCGGCCTGCAAACAGCGGGATTTGCCGGGTCTTGACCGCCTTTACACGGCTCTAAAGAGCGCTTTCCTAGGGTACGAAGCTCGAATTCGCCTAGACCTACGACTGTGAGGGGGAATACATGAATGTGCTCAAGCGGTTCAGACCGTCGCCCGCGATGGTCGTTGCCTGCTTGGCGCTGCTGCTGGCGCTCGGCGGAACCGGTTACGCGGCGATCAAGCTGCCGCGTAACAGCGTCACCACAGTGCAGGTGAAGGACTTCAGCCTGCTCGCGCGCGACTTCAAGCGCGGCCAGGTGCCCGCTGGTCCGGTAGGTCCCGCGGGGCCCGCAGGGCCTGCAGGCCCCGCCGGACCAGCAGGTCCCGCTGGTAGCGCTGGTAGTTCGACAATCAAGTGGGCATTGGTGCGAGCCGACGGCGGTATCGCCGCGCAGTCCGGCGGCATCACGCTCGCAGCGAAGCCGAGCGCAGGGACGTACATCCTGAGTGTCGGCAGTGTGGTGGCCGGTAAGCCGATTCTCTCTTCGGGCGCTTACGCGGCGGACGCTTCGGATCAGCGGGGCGAGACCACCGCCGGCCCGTGCGGAGGCGGCAGCGAAGGTAGGACCTGCCCCGCCTCCGACAACACGAGCAGCATCTTCGTGGAGACGCGCAGCAACGCCGGCGCCCCCGCGGATCACGCGTTCTACGTCGCGGTCATCGGCTGACGACTTGAAGCACCTGCGGCCGCGGCTCTTCGAGTCGCGGCCGCACCTTCCGCCACAATGGCTGCATGCGAGTTTCGGCCAAGGCGGACTACGCGCTCCGCGCCGTGATCGAGCTCGCCGTCATTGACAGCGAGGGCCCGGTGAAGGGCGAGCGCATCGCGCAGGCGCAGGAGATACCGCTGAAGTTTCTGGAGAACATCCTCGGCGACCTGCGGCACGCCGGGATCGTGCGGAGCCAGCGGGGTGTGGAAGGCGGCTACTGGCTCGCGCGTCCGGCCGACGAGATCACCGTGGCCGAGGTCATTCGCGGCGTCGAGGGACCGATAGCCAACGTGCGTGGAGTTGGTCCGGAGCAGGTCGAGTACGCGGGCTCCGCAGAGCGCCTACGCGACGTGTGGATCGCGGTCCGCGCAAACCTGCGCGCCGTGTTGGAGCGAGTCACCATCGCGGATCTGGCCCGCGGCGAATTGCCCCTCTCGGTGGAAGAGCTGACGTCGAACCCCGACGCCTGGCAACCGCACTAGTCGACGAAGGTCGTCTGGCGCGTCGGGCGGACGTACACGATCTGCCCGTGCTGAAGCTCTAGCCCCTCCACCTGCTCCCGCGTCAGTTGCGCCGACAACGTCTCGCCGTCGTCGCGTACGAGCTCGACACGGACCTCGAAGCCGAGATGAACGAGACGCTGCACCATCGCTTCCTGCGTCGATCCGTTGGGCTCGAGCAGCAGCTCGACGTCGTGTGGACGGATGAAGGTGTCGCCGAGCCGGTTGACCGGCCCGACGAAGGACATCACGAACTCGTTCGCAGGATGGTCGTAGAGCTCGCGCGGTGGCGCCGTCTGCTCGATCCGGCCGGCGTTCATCACGACGACCCGGTCGGCGACGTCCATCGCCTCCTCCTGGTCGTGCGTGACGATCACCGTCGTCGTATGCGTTTCGTCGTGGAGGCGGCGCAGCCAGATGCGGAGCTCCTTGCGCACGCGCGCATCGAGCGCACCGAACGGCTCGTCGAGCAGCAAGACCTTGGGATCCACTGCGAGCGCGCGCGCGAGGCCCATACGCTGTCGCTGGCCGCCGGATAGCTGGGCCGGATACCGCTTCGCGAGACCGGTGAGCTGGACGAGGTCGAGCAGCTCGTTCACTCGGTGTTTGATCTCGCTGCGTGGGCGGCGCCGGATCGTCAGCCCGAAGGCGACGTTGTCCCACACCGTCATGTGCTTGAAGGCGGCGTAGTGTTGAAAGACGAAACCGACACCGCGCGACTGCGGCGGCAGGTTCGTGACCTCTTCGCCGTCGAGCCGCACCGAGCCTGCGTCGGGGCTCTCGAGTCCCGCGATCACACGCAAGAGCGTCGACTTACCGCTTCCGCTCGGCCCCAGCAACGCCGTGAGCGAGCCTGTAGGCACGTCGACGGAGACATCGTCGAGTGCTGTGAAGTCGCCGAAGCGCTTGCTGATCCTTCGTGCCTCGATCACTGCGTCTCTTCCTTGGGTTTTAGCGTCGTCATCAAGATGAGGGTCGACACGGCGATCAGCGCCAGGAGACCTGCTGCAGCATAGGCGCCGACCGTGTCGAACCCCACATAGCGATCCTGGACGTAGAGCGTCAACGTCTCCGTCTGACCCGCAAGGCGACCGGAGACGACGCTGACGGCTCCGAACTCGCCGAGCGCCCGCGCCGTTGTCAGGACAACGCCGTAAGCCGTCGCCCAACGGATCGCCGGCCAAGTTACGCGGCGGAACGTTTGGAACGCCGATGCTCCGAGGGTGGCGGCGGCCTGTTCCTGCTCGGTGCCGATCTCACGCAACACGGGCACGACCTCGCGCACGACGAAGGGCAGCGAGACGAAGATCGATGCGAGCACCATTCCAGGCAGCGCGAAGAGGACGCCGTGTCCACCCAGCCAACCACCACGGCCGTAGAGCAGCAGCAACGCCAGTCCTGCCACCACGGGCGACAATGCGAGTGGAAGGTCCACCACGGCGTTCACGACTCCGGCGCCGGGAAAGCGATGGCGCACGATCGCAAGCGAGCACATCACGCCGAAGATCGTGTTTGCGGGCACTGCGATCGCAACGAGGATGAGCGTCACCTTGAGCGCGTGCACAGCATCGTGGGAGGTCACCGCACCCCAGGCCGGGCCGACGCCGTGCTCGAACGTGCGCCAGAAGACGAACCCCACGGGTGCGGCGAGAAGCACGGCGAGATAGCCGAGCGCGAAAAAGCGGACTGTGTACTTACCGATCATGTCTCGTCACCCAGCGCCGTAGAGCGCCGATTGCGAGCAGGACTCCGAAAGAGATCAGCAGGATCACGACGGACGCGGCTGCCGCGCCGCCCGGATCACCGCTTTCCAACCGGCCGAAGACATAGACGGAGATGACCTCGGTCTTGAACGGAAGGTTGCCGGAGATGAGCACGACGGCGCCGAACTCACCGATCGCCCGGGCAAACGCCAGAGCGACGCCCGACAGGATGGCGGGCAGGATGCTCGGCAAGACGATCCGCAGAAACGTCGTGAACCGACTCGCTCCGAGCGACGCTGCCGCCTCCTCCATCTCTCGGTCGAGCTCGAAGAGAACCGGCTGCACGGTCCGCACGACGAACGGGAGCGTCACGAACAGCATGGCGAGCAGAAGACTCCAGCGCGTGAAAGCCGCATTGACGCCGACGGGCGACTTCGGCCCGTACAGCGCCAGCAAGGTCAGGCCGGCCACGATCGTGGGCAGCGCGAACGGCAGGTCGACAAGCGCGTTGACGAACCCCTGGCCGACGAAACGGTCACGGACGAGTGTCCAGGCGATCGCCGTTCCGGCGAACGCGTTGATCACTGCGATCAAGAGCGAGAGCCCGAGCGTCAGTTGCAGTGCCGCGACCGCCTGCTTCGTCGAGATGGCGTCCCAGCCGTGCGCCCGCCAGGTCAGCGCCGCCAGTGGCAACAGGACGATCACGCTGAGGTAGAGCGTGCTCAGACCAATCGTGAGGCCCGGCGCGAGTGAGCGCCGGGCCTCAGGCACTACTGGAAGTGCGTTGGCGCTAGCCGCCACTCGACCCTATGAAGCGGGCCATGATTCCCGTCCGTGGCTCGAAGAACCTCTTCTCGACCTTCGCCCAGCCGCCCACGTACTTGATCGTGAACAGCTGCGGACGAGTCGGGAAGTTGAAGCCCCGCGCGGCGGCAGGCACGACGGGCCGGTACCCGTTCTGCGCGAAGATCCTCTGTGCATCGAGCGTGCGCAGGAACTTCAGGAACGCTTTCGCCTCGGTCTGGTGCTTCGAGGTCGACGTGACCGCGATCGGGTTCTCGATCAGGATCGTCGCTTTCGGAATCACGAACTGGACCGGCTGCCCCTTCTTCTGCGCGAACACCGCTTCGTTCTCGTACGCGAGGAAGACGTCACCGCGGCCGGCGAGGAAGGTCTGCAGTCCTTCGCGCGCGCTCGTGGGCTGCGCGACGACGTGCTTCCACATCTTGCCGAGGTAGTCGACCGCCTGTTTCGGCGTCTTGCCGGAGCGGAGCGCGCCGCCGTACGCGGCCATCACGTTCCACCGAGCCCCGCCCGAGGTGAACGGGTTCGGCGTGATCACCTGAACACCCGGCTTGAGCAGGTCGTCCCAGGTCTTCAGCTTCTTCGGATTGCCGTCACGCACGATGAACACGACGACCGACCGTGTGACCATGCCCTTGTACTTGTCCTTGTTCCAGCTCTTCGCGACGAGGTTCTTCTGGACGAGCGAGGTGATGTCCGGCTCGAGCGAGAAGGCGACGACGTCTGCGTCCAAGCCCGCGGCAACTGCCCGGCTCTGCTCGCCCGACGCGCCGTAGGACTGAGAGAACGACACGCCGTTCCCTGCCTTGGTCTTCTGGAACGCCGAGATCAACTGCCCGTAGGCGTCTTTCGGCGTCGAGTAGGCCACGAGGGTCAACTTGGTGTCCTTCGAGGCCCCGGCCGCGAGCGCGGGCAAAAGAAGGGCTAAGAGCAAAGCAAGGCTAATTCGTCGCATCGCATCTCCTTATTAGTCCACTGAATCGGTGGACTTTAGGGACAAGCGCGGACCACGTCAAATGGGAACCGCAGGCGGTTCCATACAATCGGTCGGGTGAGCCCTTCCACCCTCAGCGCCGGCGGTCAGAGCTACGAGATCTTCCGGCTGGAGGGCGCCGAGCGGCTCCCCTACACCCTGCGGATCCTGCTCGAGAACGCCCTTCGGCACGGCGAGGAGGAGGACGCCGAGGCGCTGCGCCGCTGGCAGCCGGCGGCCGCGCCCTCGGACGAGATCTCGTTCCGGCCGGCCCGCGTCTTGCTCCAGGATTTCACCGGTGTCCCTGCGGTCGTCGATCTCGCGGGGATGCGGAACGCGATGGCCGGCCTCGGGGGCGACCCGTCCCGAATCAATCCGCAGCTGCCCGCCGAGCTGGTCATCGACCACTCGGTGCAGGTCGACGAGTACGCATCGGCGCGTGCCATGTTCCGCAACGCCGAGCTGGAGTTCGAACGGAACCGCGAGCGCTACGCCTTCCTACGCTGGGGACAGACCGCGTTCGACAACTTCAAGGTCGTCCCGCCGAACACGGGCATCGTCCATCAGGTCAACCTCGAGTTCCTCGCGCGCGTGATCGAGGCGCGCGACGGCCAGGCATTCCCGGACACGCTCGTCGGGACGGATTCGCACACGACGATGATCAACGGGCTCGGCGTGCTCGGCTGGGGTGTCGGCGGAATCGAGGCCGAGGCGGCGATGCTCGGCGAAGCCGTGTCGATGCTCATCCCGGAGGTCGTCGGCTTCAAACTCACGGGCTCGATGCCGGAGGGCGCGACCGCAACCGATCTCGTCCTGACGGTCACGCAGCTGCTGCGGGCGGCGGGCGTGGTCGGGAAGTTCGTCGAGTACTTCGGGCACGGGCTCGTCGGGCTCCCGCTCGCGGACCGGGCGACGATCGGCAACATGTCGCCCGAATACGGCGCGACCTGCGGCTTCTTCCCCGTGGACGACGAGACGCTGAAGTACCTGCGGTTGACGGGACGCGACGAGGAGCGGCTCGCACTCGTCGAGGCGTACTGCAAGGAGAACGCGTTGTGGCACGACCCCGATCACGCGCCCGAGTACTCGCAGGTCGTCGAGCTCGACCTCTCTTCGGTCGAGCCCTCGCTCGCAGGGCCGCGCCGGCCGCAGGACCGGGTGCCGCTGCGCGATGCGAAGCGCTCGTTCCTCGATTCGCTGGAGACCTTCGGCGTCGACTACGGCAACGAGCACGACGAGGCGGTGTCGGAGTCCTTCCCCGCCAGCGACCCTCCGAGCACCATCGAGCCGGGTCACGGAGAGCTCGTTCGCGGAGTGCAGGTTGCGGTCGGAGCTGTCGCACTCGCCGACCGGCCGGCCTCGACCACGGTGGAGTTGGAGGGCGAGGAGTTCGAGCTCGAGCACGGGTCGGTCGTGATCGCGGCGATCACGTCCTGCACCAACACCTCGAACCCGCAGGTGATGATCGGCGCCGGCCTCCTGGCAAAGAAAGCCGTCGAGCTGGGCATGCGCCGCAAGCCCTGGGTCAAGTCCAGCCTGGCGCCCGGATCGAAGGTCGTGACCGAGTACTTCGAGCAGGCCGGTCTTGACAAGTACCTCGACGAGCTCGGCTTCCAGACGGTCGGCTACGGGTGCACGACATGCATCGGGAACTCGGGGCCGCTCCCGAGAGCGATCTCTGAGGCGATCATCGAGGGCGGCCTCGTCGTGTGCTCGGTGCTGTCCGGCAACCGGAACTTCGAGGCGCGCATCCACCCCGAGGTGAAGGCGAACTACCTCGCGTCCCCGCCTCTGGTCGTGGCGTACGCACTTGCCGGCCGCATGGACATCGACCTCGTCAACGAGCCGATCGGTCAGGACGAGGGAGGCAACGACGTCTACCTCCGAGACCTCTGGCCGAGCTCGGACGAGATTCAGGAGACGATTTCGCGCGCGGTACGCGGCGAGATGTTCATGCGCACCTATGCCGACGTGTTCACCGGCGGTCCCGCCTGGCGCGAGCTTCCGATTCCAGAAGGCGATCTCTTCGCGTGGGATCCCCAGTCGACGTACGTCAGGCAGCCGCCGTACTTCGAGGGGATGTCAGACGAGCCCGAGGAAGTCGGGGACATCGCCGGTGCGCGCTGCCTCGTCATGGTCGGCGACTCGGTGACGACCGACCACGTCTCGCCCGCGGGCGCGATCAAACCGGACTCTCCGGCGGGCAAGTACCTCGTCGAACACGGCGTCGAGCGCAAGGACTTCAACTCGTACGGCTCGCGACGCGGCAACCACGAGGTGATGGTGCGCGGCACATTCGCGAACGTACGGCTGCGGAACCTGCTCGTGCCCGGCTCGGAGGGCACATGGACGGTGCACGTGCCGAGCGGCGAGGAGACGACGATCTACGACGCGTCGAAGCGATACCTCGCGGAGGGCGTGCCGCTCATCGTCATCGCAGGAAAGGAGTACGGGTCCGGCTCGTCACGCGACTGGGCTGCCAAGGGGCCGAACCTCCTCGGTGTCCGCGCGGTGATCGCCGAGTCGTACGAGCGGATCCACCGCTCGAACCTGCTGATGATGGGGATCCTGCCGCTGCAGTTCCTGGAGGGCGAAACGCCCACGAGCCTCGGCCTGACGGGGCGCGAAGAATTCTCGGTCGAAGGCGTCGACAACGGGAACGCCGCCGAGGTCACCGTCCGGGCCGACAGCAAGGAGTTCCAAGCACGTGTGCGTCTCGACACCCCGCGCGAGCGTGAATATCTGCAGCACGGCGGCATCCTGCAGTACGTCCTACGCCGACTCCTTCAGACCTGACACTTCGTACCCCTGTCTTAGGGTCAGACCCCAAGACATTGTCTCTAGGCGGCGCGGCCTTTTGTACCCCTGTCTCAGGGTCAGACCCCAAGACATTGTCTCTAGGCGGCGCGGCCTTTTGAGGCGTCGGTGAGGCCGCGGAAGCTCGCTGCGACTCGCGCGACCGCTTGCTCGTAGCGCTTCTTCGAAAGCTTCATGCCGTAGCCGTTCTTGCGATGGGATTCGACGACACGGTCGATGAACTCTCGCGCCTGAACGTCCGCATCCGGCGTCTTCGCCACGGCCCTCAGTTTAAGTCACTCCAGAGGCGGTCGACGATCAGCTCTGCGAACCACGTGTACCAGTAATTCTGCGAGAGCTTCCGTTCGGCGAGATACGTCCGCAGGCGATCGGAGACCTCGAGTGCCGGCGTCAGGGTCGGGACGACGTCGTCGGGCCTGACCTCGTTCCCTGACCCACGAACGAACTTGCTCGTGTAGGCGTAGGCATCCTTCGCCATCGCCGTCCACAGCTTCCGGTCCGCCTCGAAGAGGTCGGTGAGCCCGGCGTCGCCGAGCCGCTTCAGCTTGTTCAGGCTCAGCGCCACAGGACTGCGCGCGCCGTCGTAACCGCAGCCGAAGCGGTTGCGGCGAGCTCGATCGCGAACAGCACAGCGGCCAGGTCGCGCAGCGCCCGGTGCGGCGAGAGTAGCCACGCAAACGAGACGGCTACGGTGACCAGGCCGAGGAGGAAAGCGCCGAGGATCAAGCTTCCGGCGCGCCGGAACCCAGCCGTCGCCGCAGCAGGCGCATCGCCCGCGAACGACTGGAACGCCGAGATGGACACGCCCAGGAACACCAGCAGCAATCCGGCCAATCCGGCTGCGGCCCCGAAAATCACAGGAACGACCTCCATTTCCTCAAAGTAGCCAAGTGGCCGGAAGGCGGTTACAGTCGCCGCATGCGTCTCGGCAAGCACGGCAAGGTCGAGCTGATCAAGAAGGTGCCGCTCTTCTCCAAGCTCTCGAAGAAGGAGTTAGAGCAGGTCGCACACATCGCGGACGAGCTCGACCTTCCGAATGGGAAGCTCATGGCCGAGGAAGGCGACCGTGGCCGCGAGTTCTTCGTCCTGCTCGAGGGCGAGGCCGACGTGACGAAGGGCGACAAGAGCATCAACACGATGCACGCAGGCGATTTCTTCGGCGAGATCGCGCTCGTCACACAGATGCCGCGCACGGCGAGCGTCAGGGCGACGACCGACGTCCGCGTGCTCGTGGTCACCGAACGCGAGTTCAGCGCACTGCTGAAGCACTCGCCGGAAGTCGGCCGCGGCGTCGCGGAGGCGCTGGCCGAGCGCGTCGCCCCAGACCTGCCGGTCTAATCCGCCGGAAGGAGCCGCGCCTGCGTGGCCTTGAAGCTCGCCACGACCGCCTCTCCCGGGCGCAATGCGAGCCGTTCGGCCGAGGCGGCGGTGATCTCCGCGGTCAGGAACGGGAGGCGCACCCGCACCCGGTTGCCCACCCGCGTGAGCGAGACAATCTCCGCGGGCAGATGGTTCAGCGCCGAGTCGTCGGGTGCCGCGCGGGCCAGCGAGACGTCCCACGGGTAGACGACCAAGGCGGTTGCGCCTCGAGCCTCGTCTGTGGAGAGCACGACACGGCCGCCGTCGAAGCTGAAGCGCGTCAGGCCGTCCGGCCCCGGCTCCGCGACACCGGCCAACACGTTGGCACCGGCGAACTCGGCAACGAAAGGGTCTGCAGGTGACCCGAGCAGGTCTGCCGGCGATCCCAGCTGCCTCAGCCGCCCAGCGACGAGGACACCGACGCGATCTGCGAGCGCGGCTGCATCCTCGAAATCATGCGTGACGAGCAAAGTGGGTAGGCCGAGCTCGCGCAAGAGGTCGTGCAACTCGGCGCGCACCTTGCCACGTGTATGCGGGTCCAGAGCCGCCATGGGCTCGTCGAGCAGCAGGACACGCGGTTGCCTCGCTAAGGCGCGCGCCAGGGCGACCCGCTGGCGTTCTCCGCCGGAGAGTTCGCTTGGCTTCGCCTTGGCGAGGTGCTCGATGTGCAGGCGCCAGAGGAGACTGTCCGCGCGCCCACCCCCGAAGGTGATATTGCGCTCGACGCTGAGATGCGGAAAGAGGGCGTACTCCTGAAAGACGAAGCCCACTGAGCGTTCCTCGGGTCGGCGATCGATGCGACGTTTGGCGTCGAACCAGACGTCGTCTCCGCAGGCGACCGTGCCTCGCGCTGGCCGGGCAAGGCCTGCAATCGCGCGTAAGACAGACGTCTTGCCGGCGCCGGACGGACCGACGAGCGCGACCGTCTCGCGGCCGACTTCGAGCGCTAGCTCGAGGTCGAAGTCGCGAAGCGGGAGCGAAAGATCGAGGCGAAGCGAAGCCATCCGTAGAGTCTGAGTGTGACGAGGAGTAGCGCGCCGACGATGATGAAGAGCGCGCTGATCGCCAGCGCGGTGTCGAAGTCCTGATCGAACTGCGCATAGATCGCCAGGGGCAACGTCTGCGTGACGCCTTGCAGACTGCCGGCGAAGATGAGCGTCGCGCCGAATTCGCCGAGCCCGCGCGCCAGTGCGAGAGCTGAGGCAGCGCCTAGGCCGCCGGCGGCAAGCGGGAGCGCGACACGCGCGAAAACGCGGGCCGGTGACGCGCCGAGCGTTCGGGCCGCATCGACGAGTGTTCCGTCGATCGCCTCGAACGCTGCGATCGCGCCGCGAAAGTAGAACGGACTCTCCACGAATATGACCGCGAGCACGACCGCTGTCTGCGTGAACGGAATCTGAATGCCCAACGCATCGAGCTGGTCGCCGAGGAGACCGGCGCGACCGAACGCCGCGAAGAGCGCGATGCCCGCCACCGCGGGCGGCAACACGAGGGGCAGCTCGATCAGCGTGAGCACTGCGCTACGGCCTGGGAAGCGGCGACGTGCCAGCAGGTAAGCCGCCGGAGTGCCGACCAGCAGGACGGCTGCGTGGGCGATCGCACTCGTCTTGATGCTGACGACGAGGGCGTCGCGCGTGACATTGTGGCCCAGGGCGCCGAGGAGATCACCGGGCGGCACACGCAGAAAGATCGCCGCGACCGGTAGGAGCAGGAAGGCGAGTGCAATCGCAGTCGCGGCCGCAAACAGCGCGGCGAAGAGCGCCCTCATTTCTTCTTCTTCAGCAGGCCGAACCCGGCCTGTGCGAGCAGCAGTCGCGCCCGTTTGGAGACGAGTTGCTTCACGAATGCCCGGGCGGCCACCAGGTGCGAGCTCGTCTTCACCACCGCGAGCTCGTACCGGATCGCCGGCTGCGCCCAGCCGGGCAAGGCAATCGATTTCGTGCGCGAGGCCACCGGTTTCGCGTCAGTGCGGTAAACCAGCCCTGCATCCGCCTCGCCCAGGGCAGCCTTGGTGACGATGCTTTTGACGTCGGTCTCCTGGCTGACGACGTTCTTCATCACGTCCGCGGTGATGCCAAGCGTGTCCAGAATCTGGCGGGTGTAGGTCCCGATCGGAACGGTGCGGTCTCCAATCACGAGCTTGATCCCTTCACGCCGCAGGTCGTAGACCGTGTTGATGTTCGCGGGGTTCGACCTCGGGACGAGAATGATCAACTTGTTCGTCGCAAACACGACCGGCTTCAGGACGAACCCGTCGCGATAGAGAAGCTGCGTGTACTTCGGGCTCGCAGCCGCGTACACGTCGGCGGGCGCGCCCTGCCGGATCTGGAGAGCGAGCTGGTCGGAGCCCGCGAAGCTGTAGGTCGGACTCGCAGCGATTCGCGGGAACACTTCGGTGAGTGACGCGGCGGCGAAGACGGTGATCGGCGTCCCTCCGGAGACGGACGCAGGCAGCGCCAGCGCGGCGAGTGCCACCGCGAGGAGGCGTTTCATCGCTCGACCATGACCGAGGTCGCCTTCACGACCGCGGTCGCGGACACGCCGGGCGTGAGGCCGAGACTCTCCGCCGACTCGCGCGTGATCACTGCGACGAGCCGGCCACCCTTGGTCACGTCGAGCTCGACTTCGGCGAGGAGGCCGTCGAGCTTCACCTCCCGGACAACGCCCTCGAGACGGTTGCGGGCGCTGAGCGTCCTGCGATCCTCGCCGCGCAGGCGCTCGACCTCCCGCGCAGGAACGACGCGCCTGTTGGCCGAGTCACGCTGGACGCGAATCCGCCCCTGCCGGTCCCAGCGACGGAGCGTGTCGAGGCTGATTCCGAGCGCGCGCGCCGCCTCGCCTGCCGTGTAGGTGCGTGCCACAAGGCGGCACGCTACTGCATATGCATTACCTAGGCAAGATGGCTACTACGGCGTGGCGGCGTCGACGGAATACCCAAGGTTGTTCAGCTGAATTATGGCCGCCTGGCCGTTCTTGATCGCAGCCGATTTTCCGAGCTTGCCCAGCACTTCCCGCGCCTTCACGATGCTCACCCTGCGCGCTTCCTTCACCGGCTCGAGCGCGTCGGCAAGATCACCGAAGGCCTGCGCGAGCTGCTTGTTCGCAGTGCGGGTGTTTGCCGGCGGCTGGAGGCCCTTCAGGTTCTTCTCGCCGTCGCGAAGCGCTTTCTGGAGATCCGAAACCGCACCGTTGAAGTCCGCGATCGTGACCACCTTGGCAAGCTGCTGTCCGGCGATCGTGATCGCCTGGCCGGACTTCGCGAGCTGGGCCTGGTACTGCGCCTTGGTCACGGTTTTCGGGCTGCTGCCGCAACCCGCAACCACCACCAGAAGTGCCACTAGGGACAGAGCAAGGAGGCGTGCCGGGTTCATCGGCCCGCTACCCTAGCGACGCCGGGGTGCGCTGCGACGGCGGCGCTGAGATCACACCCGTGGAACCTGATCTGGTTAGAACCAGCGGAGGGAGCGATCGCATGCAGGGCACGCCACAGTGGGGAATCGAACCGGTGCCGGAGCGCCTGCGGGTCCTCGGTCTCGTGGACACGACCCTTCTCTGGACGAACCTCGGCATCTCGCTGCTGGTCCTCGTCCTGCCGGCCTATTTCGATCTGCCGCTACGGGATGCGCTCGCGGCGACGCTCGTCGGGGCGCTGATCGGCAACCTGATGCTCGCGGTCGCCGCGCTCATCGGCGCCGACGCGCGCGTGCCGACGATGGTGCTTCAGCGCGCGCCACTCGGGCGCCGTGGTTCGTACCTGCCGACTGCGCTCAACGTGGTCCAGTGTCTGGGGTGGGCGATCTTCGAGTTGATCGTGATCGCGACCGCAGCCGGTCTCCTGTGCGACAAGCTCTTCGGCTTCAAGGGGGTGTGGATCTGGAAGCTCGCTTTCGGCGCGGTGGCCGCCGTGCTTGCACTCCTCGGTCCCGTTGGCTTCGTGCGCCGCTTCGTGCGCAAGTTCGCCATCTGGGCCGTCCTCGCTTCCGTGATCTATCTCGCCTGGTGGATCGCCGACGGTGCCCACGTCCACCGCATCTGGTCGGAGAGTGGCCACAAGGGCTCGTTCTGGCTTGCGGTGGACACCGTCGTCGCGGTCACGGTCTCGTGGGCGCCGTTGGTGGCCGACTACACGCGGTTCTCGCGCGACCGTCGCAGCGCGTTCTTCGGCGTGGGCATCGGCTACCTCCTGCCGACGCTGTTCCAGTTCGGCTTTGGGTCCATCCTCGTTCTGTCGCGCGGCGTCGACCCGAACCGTCCCGAGTTGATCCTGATCGCGATCGCCGGCGGCGGGTTGGCGGCGGCCCTTGCTCTGCTCGCCTTGACGGTCGACGAGACGGATGAAGCTTTCGCCAATGTGTACTCCGCAGCCGTCTCGACACAAAACCTGTTCCCGCGGATCTCGCAGCGCGCTTTGATCGTCGGCGCCTCCGTGCTCGCGACCGGCGGCGCGCTCGCAATCGACATGCGCAGCTACCAGCGTTTCCTGCTGCTGCTCGGCGCAGTGTTCGTTCCGTTACTCGGCGTGCTCGTCGCGGACTGGCTGCTCGCCGGCGCGCACTACACCCGACGTCACGTCTTCGAAGGGCCCGCCTTCCGCACGGCCAATATCGTCGCGTGGCTTGCGGGCTTCGCGGCCTACGAGTGGCTGTATCAGCCGACCGATCTCGGCTTCTGGAGCCGGTGGGTCGGTCATCTGCCGACGCCGTCGTACCAGGTCGGTGCCTCGGTGCCGAGCTTTGCGGTCGCCTTCCTGCTGACGGCTGCGGCCGTGACGCTAGGCTCGTCGCGTGCCGCCGCTCGCGCTCGTCGGGAACCTCTCCCGGGACGTCGTTGACGGCGGCGCGCCGCGAATCGGCGGCGCACCCTACTACGCGGCACGCGCCTGGCGCGTACTCGGGACACGCGGCACGATCTTCGCGCGCAGCGGGCCCGAAGACCGCGTCGGCTACACACGCCATCTGACCGCCCTCGGGCTGCCGGTCGTCTCGCTCGAAGGAACGACGACGACATCGTTCTCCTTTCACTACGAGGGCGACACAAGGATCATGACGGTCGTTCAACGGGGCGACGTCTGGACGCCGGACGACGCCGCAGTCGTGCCGCCGGGCGGCTGGATTCACGTTGCGCCGCTCCTGCGATCGGATTTTCCGGCAGAGACGCTCGCCGCGTTTGCACGCGGACGACACCTCTCACTCGACGGCCAGGGACTGGTGCGCGCCTCGGAGCCGGGGCCGTTGCGGCTCGACGCGGACTTCGACCCGGCGATACTCGAGCGTGTGCAGATTCTCAAGTTGGCCGAGGAAGAGGCGGAAGTCGTCGGCGCAATCGACGAGCTCGGCGTTCCCGAGGTGCTGGTCACGTTCGGCGAACGTGGCTCGCGCGTCTACTACAAAGGCCGCTCGGAAGAGGTCGGAGCGTGGCCGGTCGCGGTCGACCCGACGGGCTCGGGGGACGCCTTTTCCGCTGCCTACCTCGCAGGCAGGTCTCAGGGCCTGGCTCCGGTGGCGGCGGCACGCCAGGCGACCGGCGTCGTCGGAGCCCTGCTGACCGGACGACTGACGTGACTGCAGCCGTTCGAACCGCGTCCGGGACGTACGTCGTCGACGTGGAGGCGGAAGAGGTGATCGGCGCGGGCGACGATTTCGAGCCGCCGAGTGTCGCGGTCGAGCTTCCGCGTGTCGTCGCAGCGGCCGCAGCAGGTGCGACCGTTGTCGCAGTCGTCGACCGGCGTCCACCGCTCGTGATCTCCAACGACGCAGGCCGCACATGGCGTGAAGCGGGCGGCGGCCTGCCCGCCGGCTTTGCTGTGGCGATCGACGAGGACAATCCCGACGTCATGCTCTTCGCGGGACGGAACCGCCTCTACCTGTCGGAGAACGGCGGCATCTTCTGGCGCGCACTCGTGCCGGAACTCCCGGAGATCCAAGCGGTGGTGTTCCTCTAGGACGATCTCGCGAAATGCCGCCGGGCGAAGCTCGTGACTGCGTACCCGGCGCCTGCGATTCCAGCGGTCACGACCCCGAGAATGTTCGTCGTGACGGACGTCCGGCGGGCGTTGCAACAGACGGCGGCCATCGGCGCGTTCTCGCCGTACCTCCCGGCAACCTGTGCCATGCGGCCCGTCCAAATCGTCTTCACAGGACGAGCGTAGCGGTGCTACGCCACGAAGTCATGCTTCAGAAGCGGAATTCACCGCGTGCCACGATGACCGCCGCGCCGCCGACCTCGACGCGGTCGATCCGCTCCGGCGATCCGTCCACGCGCACGTAGAGCGTCGACGGTCTGCCGATCTCGGCGCCCTGCGACACCTCGACCTCTTCGCCGAAGCCGATGCGGCCGTGGCGTACGAGATGAATGCCGAGCGGCCCGCAGGCCGACCCCGTCGCGGGATCTTCGGCGACACCGCTCGCCGGTGCGAACATCCGCGTCTTCCAGCTCGTCCCCGATCCCGCGAAGCAGTTCACGCCTACGTGCGTGAGACGGCCGAGCGCAGCGAAGTCGGGCTCGAGCGCAGCGACCTCCTCCTTGCTGCCGAGCTCGAGGAAGACGTGATGCGGTCCCAGGTCGTACGCCTCGACCGGCAGTTGTGAGCGTACGCCCAGCAGTTCCTGTAGCTCCTCCGCCTGCGCGAATGGCTCCCAGTTCGGAATCGGCTGCTGCATCCAGCCGAACACGATCCGCGCGCCTTCCCGTTCGAGCATGACGGGTATGACGCCCGCCCCGGTCTCGAGGCGGATCTCGCCGAGCTGGAGCGGCGCCCCGAGGACGAACGCGGATCCGAGCACAGGATGTCCGGCAAAAGGCAGCTCGGCCGCAGGAGTGAAGATCCGAATCCGCGCATGGCCCCCGACCTCGGGCGGGAGGACGAAAACCGTCTCGGAAAAGTTCATCTCGCGCGCGAGCTTCTGCATCGTCTCGTCGTCGACCCCGCGCCCGTCGGTGAAGACGGCGAGCTGGTTGCCGGCCAGAGGAACGTCCGTGAACACGTCCGCGACGACGTAGCGAAGGGTGGTGGACACAGACCAATCCTCTACGATGATCGGGTGGCCCGGCGGCTCCTTCTGCTCGTCGTCGCGGTTGCTGCGCTGTCGGGGTCGGCGCCGGCTATCGCGGTCGTCTCTGGTGAGCAAAGCCTGTTGGTGATCAGAGCGACGTGGGGCCCCAAGCCCTTCGCCACGGAGGAGGTCAGGGCAGTCCTCGACAAGGTCGACGCATTCTTCCGGACGTCATCCTTCGGCCGCGTGTCGTTCAACAGCACCCTGACACCGTGGCTTCGTGCCTACAGTGACGCTCCCGCGTGCAACCCGCTCACGATCGCGTACCCCGCCGACGACGCTGCGCGCGCGGCCGGCTACGACCCGTCGGCCTACGACAGGATCGTCTATCTCTTTCCCACGAACGAGTGCGGGTGGGCAGGATCGCGTTGGGGCAAGCGAGCGCTACTCAACGGAACGCTGACGGTGCAGAACACGGCACACGAGCTCGGCCACACGTTCGGCCTGCCCCATGCCCAGGCTTGGTCGTGCGCTCCCACGCCCTGCGGCGTTGTGAACTACGGCGACCCCTACGACACGATGGGCAGCGGCACCGGCGACTTCGACTCCTACGAGAAGTGGCTGCTCGGATGGATCACACGGGTGACGCGCCCGTCGCGGCCTGCCGTCTACACGCTCGCGCCCATCGAGGCGCCGTCGGCTCAGGCGCAGGGGCTCATCGTCACGACGACTCGCAACCGCTACTGGTTCGAAGTGCGGCGCGACCCGGCGCGAGACGCGACCGGCGCAGTGCTCTTGCCTGGCGGCCTCCTCGTCCACTCCGGTCCGAGCCCGACGATCGCTCCAGGCCTGTCGTCGTACGGCGGCCTCTCGAACGCATTGATTCTGGACCCGGTCGGTCACGGCAGACCATGGCTAAAAGCCGGGGACCGCTTCGGGGAGGCTGGAGCATTCCGGATCATGGTGCTTCGAAAAGCGGGCTTCTCGTACAGGCTGCGCTTCGCCTGGACCGACACGACGCCACCAAAGAGACCGGCAATCGTGTTTCCCGGAGCGCATGTTCGTCGCTGGGCAAACACCGCGGTGACCTGGCACGACTCGCTCGAGCGGGGAAGCGGCATTGCTGAATACCGGATCTCGGTCGACCGCGCGCCCGCAGTCTCGATAACCCAGAGCATCTACCCGGAACTGAATGCGGCTTCAATTGCGGACCTCCGCCGGGGCGCCCACACGATCACCATCGTAGCGATCGACCGCGCCGGTAACCGCAGCCGGCCCGCAATCCGTCGCTTCGTCGTCGGCGGCAGCTGACGCCGGGGGTTAACGTGCTCACGCTGTGAGTGCGATCTCCGTCCGCAAGCTCACGAAGGCCTATGGCACCGACGAGGCTCTGCGCGGGATCAGCTTCGAGATCAAGGAAGGGGAGGTCTTCGGCCTGCTCGGCCCGAACGGCGCGGGCAAGACGACGACGATCGAGATCCTCGAGGGCTACCGCACGCGCGACGCCGGTGAAGTCGATGTCCTCGGCTTCGATCCCGAGCGTGCCGGGTCAGCGTTCCGGGAACGCATCGGCGTCGTCCTGCAGCAGTCCCAGCTCTGGCCAAACCTGACGGTCTCCGAGACGCACCGGATGTTCGCGGGGTACTACGAACATCCGCGCAACGTAGACGAGGTGATCGCACTCGTCGGGCTCGCAGAAAAGAGCGATGCGCGCGTGAAGACGCTGTCCGGCGGGCAGAAGCGACGCCTCGACCTGGGCGTCGCGCTCGTCGGTGACCCGGATCTCGTCTTCCTCGACGAGCCCACGACGGGATTCGATCCTGCGGCACGTCGCGCAGCGTGGGACATGATCCGCTCGCTGCGTTCGCTCGGCAAGACGATCCTGTTGACGACTCACTATCTCGACGAGGCCGAGCAACTAGCCGACCGCCTGGCCGTGCTGCGCGAAGGCGTGATCATTCGCGAAGGCACGCCCGCGGAGTTGACCGGCGGTTCGAGCGAGACCGAAGTCCGGTACCGCAAGAATGGAAAAGAGGTCGTGCTGCGCACGAGCGAGCCCACCAGGCTGTTGCACCGGTTGACCGCCGAGGCGCTGGCCGAAGGCCGGGAGCTGGACGGTCTCTCAGTGCGCCGGCCGACCCTGGAAGACGTCTACCTCGCGCTCACCGCGGAGCACCAAGAGTGAGGCTCTTCCGACATCAGCTGAAGTGGGAGCAGCGGGCCTTCTGGCGCAGCCGCGAGTCGGCGGTGTTCGTGTTCCTCTTCCCGATCCTGCTCTTCACGCTGCTGACAGCCGTCTACAACGGTCACATCTACGGCCGCCCTGCATCGTGGGCGCTCCTCGCCGGGATGATCGGCTACGGCGCAGCGAACACCGCGTTCGCGGGGCTCGCGATCACGCTCGTCTCTCGCCGCGAGGTCGGCATCCTGAAGCGGATCCGTGCCACGCCCCTGCCACCGGCTGTCTATCTCACAGCGGTGCTCTTCTCGATCACGTTCGTGTTCGCAATTCAGGTGGCGTCGCTTTTCGTGCTCGGCCGGGTGCTGAAATCGACCCCCTGGCCTAGCCATCTGTTCTCGCTCGTTCTGGCGCTTGCGCTCGGAGCTGCGGCGTTCGCAGCCCTCGGCCTGGCGATCACCGGGTTCATCCGCTCGCTCGAGGGCTCGTCCGCGGTCCTCAACGTCATCGTCCTGCCGATGGCGTTTCTGACGGGATCCTTCGGCCCGACACGGCATTACCCGAAAGTGCTCCGCGCGATCGGCGACGTCCTCCCGCTGAAGTACCTCCTGGACCTGATCAACGGCATCTACCTGCACGGCCAGCAGCTCTGGGACAAGCCCACGGCCGTGGCCGTGCTGGCCGGTTGGGGGCTTTTCGGAATGGTTGTTGCATTGCGCACTTTTCGCTGGGTGCCGCGCGAGGGTTAGCCTCGGGCCGGCCCGGTAATACGGGTTGTTATGCAGGTCGAGAACGCCATCGCCTTTGCCATCGAGCAGGAGCCCGCGGGTCTCGAGATCCGGGTCAACTTCGGCGTCTTTGCAGGGCGCGACGCAACAGCGGCCGAGCTCGAAGAGCTTGGCAAGCTGTTGGTGCCCGAGGCCGGTGAGGTCTCGATCGTGGGCGAGCAGCGCCATGAGATCTCGGAGGATGCCGAGGTCGTTCTGCACCAGGTCCGCGTCTCCGTTTCACCGGAGAACGTGCCGGACAATCCGGGCGAGCGGAAAGCATTCTGCGAGCGGCTGGTCACGCTGGCGGAGATCTGGGCGCGCCAGTGCATCAACGAGCGCAGCTCCGAGATCTCGGACCTCTAAGCCGAGCTAAGAGACCTCAACGAGCTCTCGCTGCTTTGAGAGCCAGGCCCGCGACGCGCGTCGGGCGTCCGGCTCCGGCGATGACCTCGTCCAGCGCCGTGGCGAAGTCCTCGAGGTCCTGTTCCGAGAGAACGAGCGGCGGTAGGCCCTTGAGCACCGGCAGATCGTGTCCCGCGACCTGGCTCAGGATGCGGTGCTTGGTAAAAAGCGGAACGGCCACGAGTTGTGCGAACAGCCCCGCCTGCATGCGCTCCATCACCCGCCAGGCCATGCTTCCGGATTCGGGCTCGCCGAATTCCATCGCCCACATCAGCCCGAGGCCGCGCACGCCCTTGACGGCGTCATGCGCCTCGACGAGCGGCCGCGTCAGCTCGAGCAACCGCCGGCCGAGCTGCTCGGATCGCTCGACGAGCTTCGCATCGTCCAGTTCGCGCAAGGTTGCAAGCCCGGCTGCCATCGCGAGATCGTTCGGCGCAAAGGTGGAGCCGTGGCTGACCGAGTGCTCGAGCGAGTCGAAGACTCGCTCGTACACGTGCTGCGACATCAGCAGCGCGCCCACGGGCACATAGCCACCGGAAAGGGACTTCGCAACGGTGACGAGGTCCGGCTCGAGCCCCCAGTGCTCGAATGCGAACAGCTTGCCGGTACGGCCGAAACCGGTCTGCACCTCGTCGACCGCGAAGAGCGTCCCGTAGCTTCGGCAGAGCTGTTGCGCAGCTTCGAGATAACCGTGCGGAGGCAGGTTCACGCCCTTGCCCTGAATCGGCTCGACGAGGAAGATCGCCACGTCTTCACTGCGCAGCTCTCGCTCGAGGGCGTCCAGGTCGCCGAACGGAACCTGCGAGAACCCCGGCAGCAGCGGCCCGAAGCGTTCGACGAAGTGCGGATCGCCGTTTGCCGAGAGCGCGCCCAGCGTCAGACCGTGAAATGCATGCTCGGTCGAGATCACGCGGGAGCGCCGCGTGGCGGCGCGGCCGAGCTTGAGCGCCGCCTCGACCGCCTCCGTTCCCGAGCTGGTGAAGAGCACGCGTTCGAGTCGCGCGGGTGTGCGCTTCAGCAGCTCCTCGGCGAGCAGTCCGGGCAGGAGGGACACGCCGAGCTGCACCGAGCCGGGAGTCTCGAGCTCGAGCGACTCGATCAGCGCGGCGCGGACGTTCGGGTTGTTCCGCCCGACGTTGAACATCCCGAACCCGCCGAGCAGGTCGAGATACCGATTGCCGTCGGAGTCATAGAGGTACTGGCCCTGTGCACGCGACCAGACGCGATCGAAGCCGATCGTCTTCAGTAGGCGCATGAACTGTGGGTTGATCGTGCGCGCGTAGAGCTCGTACTCCTCGCCCGAACGCGCTTCGATCAGCTCGCGGATCACCGGCGGAGCGTACCGCCCCGAAAACGACGAGAGCCCCGCAGCTGCAGGGCTCTCGATTCCGGAGGTGCTGGACGACTATTTGCCGTGGCCCTTGCCGCCCTTCCCGTGACCGGAGTGGCCATGGGTGGAGGAGCCGGTGCTGCTGTGGTTCGAGCTGTGCTCCTTCTTCGGCTTCTTGGGCTTTTGCCCGTGACCGGTCGTGCCGGTCGTGGTCGTCGTCTGCGTCGTCGTCGTGTTGAGGTTCGTCGCTGGGGCTGCGGTGCAGGCGCCGAGCGTGTCGAGGTGAGCCTGGTGAGCCGGCCATGCGGGAGTGGCGATGTTGATGGTGTGCTGGCCCCCGTTGCCCGTCTTGTGGCAGACGTCAATCTTCACCTGTCCGGTGCCGCTGT
>WNEY01001404.1_pt1 | contig 31000 bp, 36 predicted proteins | sample 5400531 | NCBI WGS metagenome assembly WNEY01 (sample SAMN13153338, study PRJNA577476) | soil metagenome | isolation source: 200 cm saprolite under Douglas fir tree site 1 | place: USA:California | collected 2015-04-18
CCGTCGTGATGGTCATCGGGGCGTTGATCAGCGGGTTCAACAAGGGCATCTCCGACATGCTCGGGTCGCTCGGGCCCAAGACGTTCTGGGTCGGGCGCTATTGGGGCGGGCAGGACGAAGACCCGGAGGATCCCGATCCATGGCGGCGCCGACCCCCGGTGACCATAGAGGAGGCGAGGCGCTTGGAGGAGCTGCCGACCATCGCGTTCGTGGTCGTCGACGAGAACACCCTGGCAGACATCAACTTCGAAGGCCACACCCTGTCGGCGATCAACGTTCGGGGCCGGGACGCCGACTGGCCGATGATCGAAGGCGGACACATTCACCCCGGTCGCTCGTTCTCCCACCTCGAGGACGCCGCCAACAGCCACGTCGCGGTCGTGAACACCAAACTCGCCGAGAACCTGTTCGGCCAACGCGACCCCGTCGCGCGGCGCATCAAGATCGGCGGCCTGCCGTATGACGTTGTCGGGGTCTATGACCCCCCGCCCCGCTTGTTCGGCGACGGCGACCGACCCGAAGTGATGATTCCGCACGGCACCTTCACCAAAGATCTGCCGTATTTCCCCGGCTGGATGGACATGTTCGTGGTGCCCCAGGACTCGGTGTCGGTGGACCGCGCCATCGACGACGTGACCATGGCGATGCGCGAGAAGCGGGGGCTCCGGCCCGGCCAGAAAAACAACTTCGACGCGATCACACAGGATGTGTACGTGCAGGCGATCAACAGCTTCACGCTGGTGGCCCGCGTCCTGATGATCGTCCTCTCCATGGTGGGACTGCTGGTGGGGGGTATCGGGGTGGTCGCGATTATGATGATCTCGGTCACGGAGCGCACGCGCGAGATCGGGGTGCGCAAGGCGCTGGGTGCCACGCGACGCGAAATCCTGTGGCAGTTCCTGGTCGAGGCGGCGACCCTGACGTTGGTGGGCGGCATCATCGGCCTGGCGGTCGGCTGGCTCGTGTCGCTGGTGCTCGCCAGCGCGACGCCCGTGCCCTCGTACGTACCGGTCGGCTCCGTGGTCCTCGCCCTCGTCTTGGCAGCATTCACCGGCCTGCTGTTCGGCATCCTTCCCGCGAGAAAGGCCGCGCGGCTCGATCCGGTCGAGGCGCTCCGGTACGAATAGATGGCCTTCTTCGAGGCCGTCCGTCTCGCCCTCCAGACCATCCGGGCACAGAAGCTGAAGAGCGCTTTCTCAATCGTCGGCGTCTTCATCGGCGTGATGTTCCTCATCGCCGTCGTGTCGGTCGTGCAGGGCATGAACCGCTACATGACCGACAAGTTCGCCGGCACGATCCTCGGTGTGAACACGTTCCGGCTGCGGCAGTTCCCCGACGTGCAGCTCGGCAACGTCACCGACTCGACGTGGCGGGTGTGGCGCCGGCGGCCCCGGGTGACCTACGAGGACGCACAGGCCGTGATGCGCGGCGTGACGATCCCGGTGTCTGCCGCATGGGAGTCGAGCACCCGCGCCGCGCTCACCGCAGGCCGCAGGCAGGCCAAGGACGTGGAGGTCACGGCCGCAACGGAGCTCTACTTCGAAATTCGCTCCCTCGGGCTCGAGCGGGGCCGCGCCTTCACTGCGCAGGAGGTCCAGGCCGGTGTGCCGGTCCTCGTGCTGGGCCACGAGCTGGCCGACAAGCTGTTCGAGGGCCAGGATCCGCTGGGCCGCGAGGCGAAGATCTTCGACCTACCGTATCGCGTCATCGGCGTCGTCGAGAAGCAGGGCAACCTGTTCGGCCTGTCGCTCGACAAATTCGCGGTGGCGCCGGCGACCGCGCCCCTCAAACGCTACGTGAACCAGCCGCGCGTGGTCGACGCCCTAGCGATGAAGGCCCACTCGCAACTCGAAATGCGTGAGGCGATGGCCCAGGCCGAGGCGGTCATGCGCAGTCGGCGCCACCTGCGACCGCGCGAGCCGAACGATTTCGCGCTGGAAACCGCGGACGAGGTGCTCGATTTCTGGGGCAAGATCAGCCGCGTGCTGTTCGTCGCCCTTCCCGGTCTCGTGGCCGTGTCGCTCGTGGTGGGCGGAATCGTGATCATGAACATCATGCTGATGGCGGTAGCCGAGCGGACCCGCGAGATCGGCATCCGCAAGTCGCTGGGCGCCCGGCGGCGAGACATCCTGCGGCAATTTCTGGTCGAGGCCACGACGCTCGCCACTGTGGGCGCGGCGGGCGGGGTCGCGGTGGGAATCGGGTTGGCGGGTGTCGTGGCCTCCGTCACGCCCCTTCCCGCCGCGGTCGCGCCCTGGTCGATCCTGGTCGGCGTGGTGCTCGGCGCCGGCGTAGGGATCGTCGCCGGCGTGTACCCGGCCAGCCGCGCCGCCCGGCTCGATCCGATCGCCGCCCTCCGGCACGAGACATGACCGGTCTGTTCGAAGGCGTGGGCATCGCGCTCGACTCGCTGCGTGGCAACAAGGGGCGAGCGGCCCTCACCATCCTCGGCGTCGCCATCGGCGTCATGGTCGTGATGGTGATCGCAGCGATGATCAGCGGGATCAACCGGAGCGTATCGAACATCTTCGAGTCGATCGCCCCGCGCACTTTTCTCGTGTGGCGCTTCTTCCAGGCGGGGGTGAACGTCTCGGATGGCTCCGATGAGTCGAGCCCGTGGCGGCGAAACCCGGAGCTGACCGGAGTCGAGGCGGACCGAATCGCGCTGCTGCCCTCGGTGCGCTACGTCACCCGTCGCGACGAGAGTTCCGCCACCGTTGGGTTCGGCGACGTGCGGCTCGAGTCGGTTGAAGTAGCGGGGCTCTCGGCGCAGTGGGTGGAGGTGAATGGCGGCGACATCTATCCGGGACGCACCTTCACGAGACTCGAGGATCTGGCGAGCAGCCCGGTGGCGGTCATCAACCGCAAGCTGGAAGACCAGCTGTTCCGCGGCCGCGACCCGATCGACCAGACGATTCACATTGCCGGAGTGCCGTTCACCGTGATCGGCGTCTACACGCCGCCGCCGAGTCTGTTCAGCGGCAGTACCCCGCCGTTCGTCGGGATTCCGCATGGCGCCTTCGTGAAGAACGTGCCGTACTTCAAGGGCATGATGCGGCTCGCGGTCGCACCCGGGCCGGGCTATACCCAGCAGCAATCCATGGACGAAGTGATCGCGACCTTGCGCTCCCTCCGGGGCCTCAAGCCGGGCCAGGAAAACAACTTTTCCATCGTGACCCAGGACAAGCTGCTCGACTCCTGGAACCAGGTCACGGGGATGTTCTTCCTCGTGATGCTCGTGCTCTCATCCATCGGCCTGATGGTCGGGGGCGTCGGCGTGGTCGCGATCATGATGATCTCGGTGACCGAGCGCACGCGGGAGATCGGCGTTCGCAAGGCGCTCGGGGCGACGCGGCGCGCGATCCTGTGGCAGTTCCTGGTCGAGGCGTCGACCCTGACCCTCGTGGGCGGCGCGGTCGGCATGCTCGGGGGCGGCATGCTCGCGTTCGCCGTCGCCCGCCTGACGCCGGTCCCGGCCCACGTCCCGCTGTGGTCGATCATCGCGGCCCTGGCCGCGTCAGCCATGACCGGCATCGGATTCGGTCTGTATCCGGCCAGCCGCGCTTCGCGGCTCGATCCGGTCGAGGCGCTGCGGTACGAATAGGGCGGCAGAAAGCGGGAGATGGCGGCAAAAGGGGCGGCACGTATTGCCGCCCATTGCCGCCTGTTGCCGCCTAAGTTTGTAGCCCATGCCCCTCTCCGAAGCCATCTTCCAGGCGCTCCAGACCGCGTGGAGCCACAAGCTCCGTTCGTTCTTCACGCTGCTCGGGATCATCGTGTCGGTCGGCTTCCTTGTGGCGGTGGTCGCCGTGATCCAGGGGATGAACGCCTACGTGCGCGAGCGCCTCGCGGGCGCGATCGTCGGAATCAACGCCTTTCAGATCCGGCGGGACCCGATCCAGGTCGGATTCATCGACGACGAAGAATGGCGGAAGATCCAGCGGCGGCCGATCATCGCGCCCGAGGACGTCTCCTTTGTGGAGCGCGCCCTCCCCGACGCGCAGGCGATCTCCCTCCAGTCCGGGTGGCCGACGCCGATGGCGGACGTGCAGTGGCGGAACCGCACGGTGGGCGACGTGCTCGTGTTCGGCGTCACGCCGCCCTTCGTCGTGGTCCAAGACTACGCCTTCGCTGCCGGGGCGCCGTTCAGCGACGTGGACGAGCGGCAGCGGAGGCTGGTCGCAGTGCTCGGCTTCGACGTGGCGGAGAAGCTGTTTGGCGCCCCGGAGCTCGCCGTGGGCAACACCATCCGGGTCCGCGGCGCGCAGCTTGCCATCAAGGGCGTCATCGCGAAGAAGGGCACGGTGCTGGGACAGTCCTGGGACGGGTTCGTCATGCTCCCGCTCTCCACCTTCGAGGCCCTGTACGGACGCCGCCAGACCACGGTGATCTCGGTCAAAATGCCGGCGGCCGCGGGCGTGGCGGACGGCATGCTCCGCGCCGAGGAAGCGATGCGTATCGCGCACCGACTGCGGCCAGGGGAGGAGGACGACTTTACCGTCGATACCGGCGAGGGGTTGATCGCGTTCTGGGCCAGGCTCACCCGGGTCATCTTCAACGTGGTGCCGGCCGTGACCGGGATCGGCGTTCTGGTCGGCGGCATCGTCATCATGAACATCATGATGATGAGCGTCACGGAGCGCACGCGGGAGATCGGGATCCGTAAGTCGCTCGGGGCCTCGCGACGCGACATCCGGCGCCAGTTCCTGGCCGAGTCGATCGTGCTGTCGGTGCTGGGCGGCTGCACCGGTCTGCTCGCCGGAGCTTCGCTCGCCGCGCTGGTCGAGGCCGCCTCCCCGTTGCCGGCCCGCGTGACACTGTGGTCCGTGGTCCTGGCGTTGAGCGTGGGCGGGATCGTCGGCATCGTGTTCGGCGTCTACCCCGCGTTGCGGGCGGCGCGCCTCGACCCGATCGAAGCGCTGCGCGCCGAGTAGCATGGCCCTCCACTCCATTCGCGAAGGCTGGGTGATCGCGCTCGACCAGCTCCGGATCAACAAGCTGCGCTCGGGGCTCACCATTCTGGGGGTCGTCATCGGGATCGCCACGGTCATGGCCATGGCGTCGATCGTGACGGGGTTCCGGGAGCAGATCGTCAACACGCTCGAGGTCGTCGGGCCCACCACGTTCCGCATTCTGCGCTTCTTCTCGTCCACACCGCTCAATCCCGACGCGTTGCCGCGCGAAGTGCGCATCCGGCCCGCCTTAGCCCCCGCGGAGGCCGAGGCGATCGCCCGCCTGCCGGAAATCCACTACGCGGCGATCTGGACGCAGCTGTTCTACCGTTTCGAATACGCCGGCACTCGCACCCAGATCCTGGGCGTGTTCGGCGCCGACGATCGCTATATGGAGATCCTGGGCGGCGGACTGGTCACCGGTCGCGTCTTCACGACGGCGGAGCTGCGCAGCGGAGCGCCGGTCGCCGTCGTCGAGCAGCGGACCGTCGACCGGCTGTTCGGGGCGCATGATCCGATCGGGGCGATCGTGCGCATCGGCGGCCGCCCGTTCCGCGTGATCGGTGTGTGGCAGCGACCGACCAACATCTTCGAGGTGCCGGGCGCCCCGGAAATCGCTGGAATCGTGCCGTTTGAAGCAGCACGGGAGCGCTTCCAGATCGATCAGGTGAATGGCCTGATCATCCTCGTCAAACCGCGGCCGGAGGTGAGCGTCGCGCGTGCGATGGACGCCGCCACGCTGCAGCTGCGGCGCCTGCGCGGGCTGCGGGTGGGTGAGCCCAACAGCTTCGACCTGCTGACGTCAGACCAGGTCCTCGGCATCTTCGACAGCCTGACGTTTGCGTTCTTTTTCGTGATGCTCGTGCTCTCGAGCATCGCGCTGCTCGTGGGCGGGATCGGCGTAATGGCGATCATGATGGTGTCGGTGACGAGCCGGACGCGCGAGATCGGATTGCGCAAGGCGATGGGCGCGACGCGCCGCGACGTCCTGTGGCAGTTCCTCGTGGAGGCGGCGACCCTGACCTTGATGGGCGGCATCCTCGGCATCATCGTGGGGATCGGGACCGGGGAGCTCCTGAAGCGACTGCTCGACTTCAGTACGACGGTGCCGGTGTGGAGCGCCGCGATCGCCACGATCGTGTCGATCGCGGTCGGGCTCGTGTTCGGGATCGCCCCGGCAGCACGGGCGGCGCGGCTCGATCCCGTGGAGGCGTTGAGATATGAATAGCCAGCAGGTCGACCTTCTCGCGATCGCGGCCCACCGCGACGACGCGGAGCTGACCTGTGGCGGCACGCTCGCGAAGGCGGTGCGGGCGGGCCACCGGGTCGGCATCGTGGACTTGACCCAGGGGGAGACGGGCACGCGCGGGGACGCAGGCCTACGTGCCGCAGAGGCCGAGCGCGCGGCCCGGACGCTCGGCGTGCACGTGCGGCTCAATGCCGGGCTCCCCGACGCCCACCTCCAAAACGACGAGCCGTCGCGCGCCAGGGTGATCGAGCTGGTGCGCGCGACACGCCCGCGGGTCGTGATTCTTCCCTTCCCGGTCGGCCGCCACCCCGATCACCGCATTGCGTCGGAGCTGGGACGCGACGCGTGCTATCTGGCCGGGCTCGCCAAGTATGGTGCCCCCGGGGGGGGCGCCGCACACCGCCCCTTCAAGGTCCTGTACGCGCTCGCGTACCGTGAAGACCCGGTCAAGCCGTCGTTCGTCGTGGACATCTCAGACAGCTTCGATACCAAAATGGCGGCGATCCGCTGCTACGCCTCGCAGTTCGACGGCGCCAAGGCGGCCGGGGAGATCCATCCCACCGGGCAGGATCTCTACGAGCTGATCCGGATCCAGTCGGCGCATTATGGCTCGCTGATCCGCTCGGCCTACGGGGAGCCGTTCTTCTGCCACGAGACACTCGCGGTCGACGACGTGCTGCAGCTTGGCGTGCAGTCCGTCTAGCTTCTAGATTTCCCCGCATGCCCAAGCGCTTGGTCTACCTCGATAACGCCGCCACCACGCCGGTGCGCTCGGAGGTGCTCGAGGCGATGCTGCCCTATCTGGGGCGCGACGCCTTCGGTAACCCCTCCTCGCCCCATCGCTTCGGGCGCGCGGCGCGGGCCGGCGTGGAGGAGGCGAAGCGCAGCATCGCCGAAGCGCTCGGGGCCGAGCCGGGCCAGGTGATCTTCACGTCCGGGGGGACGGAGGCGGACAACCTGGCGGTGATCGGATGCGCCCTCGCGGCGCGCGAACACGGAGGACCGTTCCGCGTCGCGGTGTCGGCCATCGAGCACAAAGCCGTCCTGGCGGCGGCGCACGCGGTGGCGCGTCTCGGTGGCGAGGAGATCATCCTGCCGGTGGACGGCGCGGGTCAGGTGGCGGAGGACGCGCTGGATCGGGCGCTCGCGCGCGGCGTGGCGGTGGTGAGCGTGATGTGGGTGAACAACGAGATCGGCGTGGTGCAGCCAGTGGCCCGGCTCGCGGCGCGATGTCGCGAGGCTGGCGTCCCGTTCCACGTGGACGGCGTGCAGGCCTTCGGTAAAATCCCCGTGTCGTTACACGACGTCGCATGCACGCTCCTGACCATTTCCGGCCATAAGGTCGGCGCACCCAAGGGGATCGGCGCGTTGGTGGTGCGGGACCGCCACGTCATCGAAGCGATCATCCACGGCGGCGGCCAGCAGTTCGGGATCCGGCCGGGCACGGAGAACGTGCCGGGCATCGTGGGGCTCGGCGCGGCCGCAGCGCTCGCAGCGCGCGAGCAGGCGGCGTTCGCGGCCACCGTGGCGGCGCTGCGCGACGAGCTCGAGCGCCGGCTGCTCGCCGTCGTCCCGGACGCCGTGATCAACGCCGCGCACGGCCGGCGGGCCCCGCACGTCACCAGCGTGTCGATCCCGGGGACGGACAGCGAGGCACTGCTGATGCACCTCGATCTCGCGGGGATCGCCTGCTCCTCGGGCTCGGCGTGCTCGACCGGGGCCGTGGAACCGTCGCACGTCCTCACGGCCATGGGCGTCGCGCGCGAGCTGGGCGTCGCGGCGCTGCGGTTCTCGTTCGGCAAGGAGAACACGCTGGAGGACGTGCAAGCGACCGTCGCGGCGCTTCCCAAGATTGTCGAAAAGGTGCGTGCGCTGAGCGCGGTGCTGCACCGGTGACAGAGCGCGTTCTCGTGGCGATGTCGGGCGGAGTGGATTCGTCCGTCGCCGCCGCGCTGCTTGTCGAGCAGGGCTACGACGTCGTCGCCGCCACCATGAAGCTGTTCTGCTATGGCGACTCCGTCCCCGACCGTCCGTGCTGCTCGCTCGATTCGATCACCGACGCCCGGCTCGTGGCCCACAAGCTCGGTATCCCGCACTACGTGCTGAACTTCGAGGACCGTTTCGGCCGCGACGTGATCGCGAATTTCGTCTCCGAGTACGCCAGCGGCCGCACACCCATCCCCTGTGTGCGCTGCAATTCGTTCACCAAGTTCCGAGATTTTCTGTATCACGCGGACGCGCTCGACTGCGCCTACATCGCCACCGGCCATTACGCGATCGCGCGCGATGGCGCGTTGTTCCGCGGGCGCGACCCGCGGAAGGATCAGTCGTACTTCCTCTGGGGCATCGACCGGGCCGTGGTGGCGCGGATGCTTACGCCCGTCGGCGAGCTCACCAAGCCCGAGACGCGCGCGGCCGCACGAAAGCTCGGCCTCGTGACGGCGGAGAAGGCCGAGTCGGTCGAGATCTGCTTCGTCCCCGACGACGACTACGTGAGCGTGCTCGAGCGCCATCTCCCCGCCGAGGCGCCGGCCCTGAACCCGGGGCCGCTGGTAACCGCCGCCGGCGCGGTGGTGGGCGAGCACGCGGGCTTCGCGCGCTACACCATCGGCCAGCGCCGCGGGCTCCCCGGCGGATTCCGCGAGCCGATGTACGTAGTGGCCATCCGCCCCGATACGCGCGAGGTCGTGATCGGTCCCGGGGACCAGCTGCTCGGCCACACGGCGACGCTCGCCGAGGTGAATTGGCTCGCTGACCCGCTGGCGCCGGGTGATTCGGTCCTGGTTCAGTGCCGCTACCGCGCCGCCGCCGTTCCCGGCCGGGTTCGGGAGCTCGGCGCCGGCACGATCGCCCTCGATCTCGCCCAGCCGGTGCGGGCGATCACCCCCGGGCAGTCGGGCGCCCTGTACGACGGGGACGGCCGCCTGCTCGGCGGCGGCGTCATCATTTAACTCCGGCCCCGTAAGCCGCTTCCCCTACCTCCAGCCCTCATGTAGGGCAAGCGTGCGCCCGGTCACGGCCCCATCTGGTGGCTCGGGGGTACGTTCCAGCTTGGACGAGGCGCCAGCGCCCAGCCCTGCCCGCCCCAAGGCCCTCACCTTCGGAGGAGCAGCATGCCAGCACACCATCGTCGCCCCTGGTGGGGCCTCGCGGTCGTCGCCGCATTCGTCGCGGCGGCCTGCAGCGACACCACCGGCCCGCAGGCTCACCTGACCGACCCCGCGGCGCTCAGCAGCGATCTGCAGACCGTGTCCGGCGTACTGCTCTCGCCGACGTTCCACAGTTTCAGCAAGGTGAGCGATACGGCGACGGGCTCCCCAGCAGCCGCCCCGAGCCGGATCGGCATGCTGCTTCGCGCCGCTCCGTTCAACCCGCCAGGCACTTCGACCGCACTCCGGACGAACGCGGCGGCGCGGATGCAGGCGCTGCGCGGTGGCGCGGCGACCTTCTCCGGCGGTATCAATGCCAGCGTCGTCCCGCCGGCGCTGCTGGGCACGACGTGGGTGTGGAACACCACCACCCATAAGTACGAGCAGGACGGCACCTTCACACCAGCGGCTCCGACCGACCGGGTGCGCATCATTCTGTATGCCGTCGACCCGATCACCGATCAGATCGTCGAGAATCCGCTCACGCCCACCGGCTTCGTCGATCTGGTGGACGAGAGCACCACGTCACCGGCCGTCGACAAGCTCCACGTCATCGTCAGCGGCGGCACGCCGGCCAGCCCCGGCACCGTGTACGTCAATTACACGGTCAGTGGCCAGGTCACCGGCAACCCCGCGACGGCTTTCACGGCGACGGCCGCCGGCTTTATAAGCGACGGCACGCGCACCCTCACGTTCAGCGCCACGTTTGCAGCTACGCAGCTCGACACGAACAATCCGGACGTCCAAATCGATATCACGTGGGACCTGGACAATCCGGCGATTCACGTCGAGCTCCACGAGGCGCTGGTGCTGGCGGACCCGAACCATATCACGCTCACGATCACCGAGTTCAGCATCACGCACGGTACCCAGACGGTGAACATGCACGGCACGGTCGTCATCACGCTCTTGTCGCCGACGACGGAGACGGTGACGTTGAATTTGACGATCGACGTGAACGACGTGCCCTGGGTCCGGGTCAGCGGGACCGACAATGGGATCACGGTGCGCCATAACGACGGCAGCCAGCTCTCGCAGGCGGAGAGCCAGGCGTTCCTGGATCTCTTCGGGCTGCCTGGAGCCATCGAGTTCGTGATCTTGAGTCTCTTCAGCCCGTGTCAGACGTTGATGGGCGCCTGAGCGGCGCGACGGTAACGCGAGCCCCCGCCGGACCTGGTCCGGCGGGGGTTTTCGTCGTATAAGGGGAGCTTGAAGATGGTCTACCGTGTCCTGGCCGATTGTGTCGTCCTGGTCCACGCGGCGTTCGTGGCGTTCGTCGTCCTGGGCGGGGTCCTCGCGTGGCGCTGGCGCGCGGTCGTGCTGCTGCACGTCCCGTGCGCCCTGTGGGGGATCGCCATCGAGTACGGCGGTTGGGTCTGTCCCCTCACCCCCCTCGAAAACCTGTTGCGCGAGCGCGCGGGGCTGGAAGGGTACCGCGGCGGCTTCGTCGAGCACTACGTGATTCCGGCCCTGTACCCGGCGGGGCTCGCCCGGCCCACCCAGGCAGTGCTGGGTACGCTCGTGCTGGTCGTGAATCTCGTCGCCTACGGCGTGCTGATCCGGCGGCTCAAGGAGACGTAGTCACTACCGCACCCTCCGCCAACACCGCGACGATGCGCAGCGGCCCCCCGCTACCGCCACGGATCTTCATGGGCAGGGCGATCACGAACGCCCCGGTCGCGGGGACGGTGGACAGGTGCGCCACGTTCTCGAACGCCGGGATGTCTGCGGCGAACAAGATCTGGTGCGTGTCGAACGTGGTGGACTGTCCGTAGTCGATACTCGGCGTGTCGATGCCCACGGCGCGCACTTTGTGTGTCACCAACCAGCGGGCCGCGTCGGGGTGAATTCCCGGGAAATGCAGCTCGGCGACCGCCGCAGGCCCAGTCTTGGTGGTGCCGAGATAGTGCGCCCGATCGGGCCAGCGGCTCCCCCACCCCGTCCGAATCAGGACGATGCTCCCTTCAGCAATCGGCGTGTGACCCAGCTCCCACGCCTCGAGGTCGGCCGGCGCCACGCGAAAGTCGCGATCCGCATCCGCCTGGCTGCTCACATCGATCACGACGGCCGGGCCCGTCAACCGGGCAAGGGGAATCTGATCGGTCGAGAGTCTGCCCTCCGCGAAGTGCACGGGCGCGTCGAGGTGGGTTCCCCCGTGTTCGGCGGCGGCGAAATTGTTCGCGGCGTAGTAGTAACCCGCAGCGGTGCGCTGAGCCGAGACCACCTCCAGGCGAAACGGCTTGGCCGTGGGCCAGTAGATGGTAGTCGAGTCGAATGGGTAGGTCAGGTCGACCCACGTCGCCCGGGCGAGCTGATCGGTGACGGAAGGACGGGCGCACGCGCCCACGGCGACCAACAGGACAGATAGCCGGTTCACGAAGCGAGCCTCCGCAGAGATAGGGGCGCAGCATACTGCGCCCATACATATTACGTCTTAGGTCGGCCCAACTCGGAGGTCCCATGCGCGCCCGCTTCCTGACCATCGCCCTCGTTCTCCTCGCCGCCTGCTCCGGCGGCAAGGCCGCCAAGTCCGCCGCCGACGGCGATTCGCTTACCGAGCGCCAGCGGGACTCCATCCTCGCGCAGTCGCGGATCCCCGGCGCGAGCGGCGTGGGGAAGGCGATGCGGGCCGCCGATTCCACCAACGCCCGGATTCGGGCCACGGACAGCGTCTCCCCGTGAGGCCTCGCTTCCGGGAGGCGCGCTGGATCTCGCTCCTGTTGGGCGCGCTTGCCGCATGCGGCGCGACGGATCCGTGCCGCTCAGGGGAGATGCACCTGCGCACGCGCTTCTCGCAGAGTTACGTCGGCCACTGGGTGGTGACGCGCGGCGACACCGTCACGCTGCCCGAGATGGGCGACCGCTTCAAGCTCACCGATGTCATCCTCGATACCGTGCGGGTCGCGGTCGACGGCACGTGTCGATTCAAGGGCGCCCTGGTGTTCGCCGTGCCGCGTGCTGAAACGCTCGCCGTCACCTGGTACGGCTCTCCCGAGCAGGCCCTGATCTACGGGTGGCCGGCCGACCTGGGCCCGTTCGCCGGCGTTGGCGCGTCGCGCGTGGGGGATTCGCTCGCGGGCGCCATTCTGTTCGACTCGCAGCTCGGCGTGAAGGTGCCGCCCGGAGTGACGGCCCGGTTCGTGGCCGGCCGGGCGCGGCGGTAGGCACCCGAGTATTTTGAACCTATGAAAGGGTTCTTTTTCCGCCTCGTGATCACGGGGCTCGGCTTGTGGGTGGCGGAGAGCATCGTCCCCGGCGTGCGCATCGACGGCTGGGGCAACCTCGTCGTCGCGGCGCTGCTGCTGGGCATCGTGAACGCGGTGATCCGCCCGATCATCCTGATCCTCACCCTCCCGCTCACCGTCCTCACCCTGGGGCTCTTCATCCTGGTCGTAAACGGGATTTCGGTCGCCCTGGTCGCCTGGCTCATGCCGGGGTTCGCGCTCGCCGGACTGTGGGCCGCGATCCTCACGTCCATCGTGGTGGGCCTGACGAGCTGGTTCGCCTCCGCGTTCGTCGGAGGCTCGGGCCGGATCGAGCGCTACCGCCGCATCGAAGTGACGGGCCGCCGGCTCGACTGATGGAGCGATGGCAGACCTGACGCCCCGGGCGTGGCGCATCCTGCTCGTGCTCGGCGGCTTGTATGCGGTCGTCAATGCGTTCATCGGCGTCCATTCGGGCGGCGACTTCGTGTTCCACCTCCGACTGGCCGAGCGCCTGCTGCAGGGTCGGCCGTTGTACGTCGACTTCGATGGCGCGATTGGCGTCCCCTGGCCGCCGTTTGCGATCTTCGCCCTGACCCCGTTCGCCCTGCTGGCGCGACTCAGCCTGCCGTTCACCAAGGCCCTGTGGGCGGTCGGCAACGTGGCGCTGTTCGGCTGGTGTCTGGTTCGGGGGTATCGTCACGCCGGCCGGTGGACGCCAGTGGTGCTGGCCGTCGCCGCCGTCGCCCAGCCGCTGCAGAGCAACTTCCAGCATTTGAACATCAACCTCGTGCTGCTCGCGCTCGTGGTCCTCGCCATCGCCGACCTCGAGCAAGGACGGGAGATGCGTGCGGCACTCTGGATTGGCGTGGCCACGGCGCTCAAGGGCTATCCCGGAGCCATTTTTCTCTACTTTCTCATGCGGACCCGCTGGCGGCCTCTGATGGCGGGCGTCACGGCCGCGGTCGGGCTCACGTTTCTCGTGGTGATCCCCGCGGGATTCGGCGGCGCCGTCAACGTATCGGACTATGTGCACTTGGCGCTGACCGCCCAGAGCACTCAGGCGCTGGCCGGCCAGTCGATCGGCGGACTCGTGGCGCGCTTGGGTGGGAACGTCATCACGGCCGCGATCCTGGATCTGCTCGCGATCGCCGGAGTGGCGGCGGTGCTGTGGCGCGGCCGTGCGGCCAGTGAACCGACGTACGAGGTCGGGACGACCGCGCTGCTCGCGGTCCTGCTCGCGCCGCTCGACCGACTCCACTATTACGTCCTCGCATTCCCGGCGTGGACCGATACTTTCAGCCGGCCCGCACCAGGGCGCGGACGAGCCGTGTGGTTCACCGCGCTCGCCGTGGGCGCATTGCTGACATCCGGGATGCTGAGCCAATACCGTGGCCAGCTCCCCGCGGTGCTGTGGATCGTGCGGCAGAACACTTACAATTTCGGCGCGCTCATCCTGCTCATCGTCTTGGTCGCTCGGCGCGTCGCGCCACCCCAACCTCTTTCGGTGCCTCGACCGACATGACCTTTGCCGCGTTGGTACTCTCGATTGTCCTCGTGCAGGGAGCTCCCTCAAGCGGGACGCCCCACCTTACCTCGTCCCCCACGCGTCCGCTCGGCACGCTGCGCGAGCAAGCCGCCGTCCAGCAGGAGTGGCTGCGCTATCGGCTCGACTCCGTGTTGCCGCGTCTCATGCGCCAGTATCAGGTCGCCATGTGGGTCGTGCCGATGCGCGAGTACAACGAGGATCCCGTGTTCTGGTCGCTGGTCTCCGCCACCTCCTTCTACGCACGACGCCGCACCATCTACGTCTTCTTCGACCGGGGGCCGGACCGCGGGGTCGAGCGGCTCGCGTTGGGCGGCGCCTCACAGGGCGGGTTATACGAGGCCTATCACGCGAGGGAGGTGATCGATCCGTCGATCGGCCGCCGCCCCGAGCTGGTGGGACAGGCGCAGTGGGATCTGCTGCGCCGGGTGATCGAGGAACGGGACCCGCAGACCATCGCCGTGGACATCTCGCACACCCACGCGTTCTCCGACGGGTTGTCGGCGGGCGAGTGGGAGCAGCTTCAAGCCGCGCTCCCTGAGCGATACCGGGCCCGCATCGTGCGCGCCGAGAGCCTGCCGCTCGAGTATCAGGAGATCCGGGCGCCGGCGATGCTCGCCACCTACCGGCAGCTGATGCAGGTCGTCTGGGGCACGATCGATACCGCGTTCTCGAACAGGGTCATCAGGCCCGGCAAGACCACTACCGACGACGTCGCCTGGTGGATGCGGCAACGGGTAAACGACCTCGGATTCGGTACGTGGTTCCACACCGACGTGGACGTGCAGCGGCGGGGCGTCGATCTGTCGGACTCCGGCGCCGTCGTGATCCAGCGCGGCGACGTGCTGCACTGCGACTTCGGCATCACGGCGCTGGGCCTGAACACCGACACGCAACACATGGGCTACGTGCTGCGGCCGGGCGAGCGGGACGTCCCGGACGGCTTGAAGCAAGCCCTCAAGAACTCGAACCGGCTCCAGGACATCCTGCTCGCCGAGATGCGGCCTGGGCGGACCGGGAACGACGTGCTCGCCGCCGCGCTGGCGCAAATGCGGGCGGCGGGCATCACGGGCACGATCTACACGCACCCCATCGGGGACCGCGGGCACGGCGCCGGACCGCTCATCGGCCTATGGGATCACCAGGAGGGCGTGCCCGGGCGCGGGGACGTGCTGCTCCAGCCCAACACCTGGTTCTCCATCGAGCTCCAGGCCACGACGCCAATGCCGGAATGGGGCAACCAGCCGGTGCGCTCGGCCCAGGAAGAGGACGCGGAGCTCGGGGCCGACGGTCAGATGCGCTGGATCCTGCGCCGGCAGACGCAATTCCACGTGGTGCGATAGATGTACGATCTCGAGACCCCCGCGCTGCTGCTCCACCTGGACGCGGTCGAGCGGAACGTCCAACACATGGCGAAGCGCGCCCGGCAGCTGGGCGTCGCACTGCGGCCCCACGCCAAAACGCACAAGTGTGTGGAAGTCGCCCGCCTGCAGCGCGAGCACGGGGTGCGCGGGCTCACGGTGTCGACGCTGGTCGAGGCGGAGGTGTTCGCCCGCGCCGGGTTCAACGACATCACCTGGGCGTTTCCCATCGATCCGAGTCACATTCCTCACGTGCATCGCATCGCGGAAGCAACCGGCGCGACGCTGCGCGTCGCCGTCGACGACGAGCGCACGGCCCGCGCACTCGCGGGGTCGGGTCTGCACGTGTGGCTCAAGGTGGACAGCGGATTACACCGGGCGGGCGTGGACCCGGCCGCGCCGTACGCACTGCAGGTCGCTGCCGAATTGGGGAAGGAACGAGGACTAGTGTTCGACGGCATCCTGACCCACTCCGGTCATGCCTACCGGACGACGAGTAAGGCGGAGGCGGCCCGGGTGGCGGAGCAGGAGCGGAGTGTCATGGTCGGGTTCGCGGAGCTGGTCCGCAACGCGGGCATTCCGTTACCGGAGGTGAGCGTCGGCTCGACGCCGGCGATGGCGGCCGTGCAGGACCTCGCCGGCGTCACCGAGGCGCGCCCCGGCAACTATGTCTTCTACGACCGGACCATGGTGCTGATCGGGTGTTGCCAGCCGGCGGACGTAGGCGTGACGGTGCTCGCGACCGTCGTGTCCCATCAACCGGGCGCCGCGCATTTCATCGTGAACGCCGGAGCACTCGAGCTATCGAAGGACCCTGGGCCGGCACACGTGGCCCCGCAGGCGATGGGCGCCGTGCGCGGGGCTCCCGAGCTCACGGTGGCGACGCTGTCACAGGAGCACGGTCTGATCAGTGCCGAAGCGCCAGCTGCGCTCGACGACCGCTTCGCGGTGGGGACGCAGGTCGAGATCATCCCGAACCATTCCTGTCTGACCGTCCCCCTGTTCGACGAGTATCACGTCATCCGAGGGGCGGGGAACGGCGGGCGAGAGGTCGATCGCTGGAAGGTCGAGCGGGGACGCTGACCCGACATGCGACCGCGGAGACTGTGAGCGCCGTCATCGAGCGGACCGTCCCGGGGCGTTTTCTTCCTCCCGTCATGGGTTCGCGATGAAGATCTTTCTCCGTCATCTCTTGCTGTGCGCCCTACCCCTCCTGTTCGCCTGGGGCGCGGGCTACGGCTTTACGTTCATTCAGGGATCGTGTGGCGCCATGGTGGGCGCGCTGTTCGCCGGTAAATGCGCCGGACGGCAGCGCGAGTACCAGGCGAGGTTTCAGCTGGGCGGCGCGGCGGCCGGGATCCTGATCGCGGCGACGCTGGGCACGTGGCTGGAACATCGCCGCCGGCGCGCCGTACAAGGGACACCTTCTGAAGGAGAGCCGTCATGAAGCGCATGGCAATGATCGCCGCGTCGGCCCTGCTCCTCGGCCGGGGACTCGCCGCCGCAGGACACCGGCACGGTGTTCCCGGCGGACGTAGCACAGTTGATCTGCTGGATCAAGGTGGAGGGCGCCGGCGGCGCGAGCATCCACCACGTGTGGTTCCACGGCGACACGCAAGTGGGCGACGTCGAGTTGCAGGTGGGCGGGTCACCCTGGCGCACCTGGAGCCGCAAGACAGTGCCGGCCGAGTGGACCGGAGCCTGGCACGTCGAGGTGAAAGACGCGGCGGGCACGGTGCTGAAGAGACTCGACTTTACGGTAGGGCAATAGTCGTTCTCCGACGGTACGACGCTACGTTGTACGCTGCTCGCGCGTGAGCACGTGCAACGTAGCGTCATCGCGTCTTACCACATATTCTAGTCCCTCATGGATCTCGTTCACCAAGTTGCCGCGAATCTCGAAATTGAACCCGGAAAAGCCGAGAAGGGGATCGGCGCCATTCTCATGGCGCTGCGCATGAACCTGGATGGCGAGACCTTCAAAAAGGTGAAGCACGTGCTCCCCAACAGCGAGAGCCTGATGGGTCGCGCGCTCATGGGCGGCGCGCGCACCGGCGAGATGGCGGCACTCGTCGGTCCCGCCGGGTTGTTGGCGGCGCTCGCGGCCGCGGGCTATCAGAAAGACGACATCCCGCGACTGGGGCGCCTGGTGCTCGAGCAGCTGCGGCCCGCTATCGGGAGGGAGAAGCTCGAGGAATTCTTGCGAACCGCACCGATGCTGCAGTAGGTCGTCCCGCTTCGCCGCCTCAGTCCCGCCACCCGACCTGCCGCAACCACTCTGCCATGTCGCGCTGTCGCGCGGCCCAGTCGGCCGGCGGGCGCTCGAGCCCCCGCGCTATCGCCTTGCGCCGGCGGCGCAGATCATGGGCCAGCGCTCCGAGGCCGATCGTCCGCCGGCGCGCGTCGACACCCGCCGGGTCCTCGAGCGGCAAGGGACTCAACCGTCCCTGCTCGTCCCAATCGAACTGGGTACCGTAGCGCTGCGGCCGACCTTCGAAGCTGCGGATCCGGTCTTCGAGCATGGCGACCTCCAGTGGCGAGACTTCGCTCTGGCTCGCCCCGCCCCGGAGCAACGTCAACCCCCGGCGCACCGTCAGCGCCGCCGAACACCGGTACGCGTGACAGGGACACGCGCTGGGGCACCCTGGAATAGCGCGGGCGGCAGCGCGATCCCTTGGGTTCGTCCTGTCGTCGCCGCCCCTTGACCTCCGGAGCCGGCCTGACCGCCAGCCACGGCCAGTCCCCGTTCCCGGACCATCATGGGTGCGGTGACCTGCATGGCCAGCGCCTCCCTCCGCGACACGGGCGGGCGCGAGGGTGGCGCAGCCTGAACCGGTCGTGGTGATACGGTCAGGCCGGTCAATACGATCGAGCCGCTGCCCCGAGGTGTTTCAGCGGGCTGTTCCCGCACCCTTGTGGGGGTGAGTCTAAGACTCACCACGCGACCGGGCGCGGGTTCGGTCGGCACATTCACGATACGCCGGCGGGTGGGGGCCGTGGCCGGCCCGAGCGGCACCGCCCGGATTGGGAGACTCGCCCGTTCCCGCGGGAGGACCAGCGGCGCTCGCGCGCGAGGCTCGATCGGCCGGCTGGCGGGAGTCGACGCCTTGCGCGCGAACCCGGTTCCGCCCCTGGCCCTGCCGTCGCGCGGGATCACGGGCGTGGCGGACGATCCGCGCATCGAGAGCGCGATCGTGCTGGTCGGCGCGGCCGCTGGTGCGTCGTGGCGCCGCCCGCCGTGATGGAACCGTCCGTCGCCGATGCAGGGAGAAAAGAACGGATCGCACAGCACCAGCGACTCGAACACGTTCTGTTGGACTCCGATGAAGGTGCAGTCGGTGCACGTCGGGTACAGCGGATACTGAACTCCCGTGTCCTGCTGCATCGCGTAGACGGGTGGCGCGACCGTGTAGGTCGCGATGTCGTAGTTGAAATAGCCGTCGCCCAGCATCCGCTGCACGATGTCCGATAGGACGCCTTCGCCGTCCGAGCCGTCCCAGGACGGCGCGAGCGCATCGGGGTCCCACGCCGCGGCGCGCACGAATTCGTCGAACCGATAGGCCTTGGGCGCCAGCGCCGCGAGCACGAGGCCCGAGCCGTCGGGCTCCGCGACCACGAAGGCGACGCCGCTCGGCGTCGCCTGGATCTCGTACGTGCCCGAGCGGACGAACGGGTCCTGGCTGGGCTTGCTCGGGAACAGCACGTCGATGCGCCCGTCGGTGCGGCGGTGCAGCACGATCAAGTTGCCGTCTTGCACCGCCTGGACGTAGACGCGGACGGGAGTGCCGCGAGTGAGCACGCTGCTCGAGCCGAACCACACGCGCACCGGTCGCGCGTCCGCCGGCGCGGCGGCGGACGCCTGGGGGGCTTGGAGCAGCACCACAACGAGCGGCAGGACCATGCGGACCGCGTATGTAAGGCCTCTTGCAAACAAGCCTCGGGGGTAGGGTCGGGTCAAGGGTCGGGGCGGGACTCCGGAACGCCATTCGACACCGCGGCCGAGCAGCTTAACCCTGGCCCCGCGGCAAGCACGCGTCCCTGCCCGGGAGACGCTGCTCGCGCAAGCCCCACAATCATGCCGAGGAGCGTATACAAGTAGGGGGCATACGCCTGAGACGAGAAGCACGCAGCCACCACGAACCCGACGAGGCAGGCGGTGAGAGTCTGCGCTACCACAGCAGCCTCCGCGGGCGGCCCCCGCCGGACCGTAGAGAGCGTGCGGAACGCTCCAACGAGGAGCGCGACGAACGCGATCAGTCCGAGGACGCCGAGCTCGGCGCCGATTTGGATGAAGGGGTTGTGCGCCGCCGACCACTTGAAGTTCCTGCCATACTGCCGCTGCTCGCGAGCTTCCGGCGCCAGAATGCCTTCCGCCATCGGGAACACACCGACCCCGACTCCAAATACGGGATAGGTCACCATGTATTCGATGCCCCGCTTCCATATCTCCAGCCGGCCCGTCTCGGATTTCCCACGCCAGTTGTAATCCGCGGAAGGATTCAAGATCGTCTGAACGCGTGCGAAGTAGCGGTCGCCCGCCAGGGCGACGAGCAGAATCGCAAGCAGCGCCACAGCGCCGACCCGCTTCGACGTGGCAATGCCGCGAAATCCCGCCAACAGGTAGCCCGCCACCGCCAGAAACGCTAAGAACCCCCCTCTCGAGCCGGTGCGACCCAACGTCATCACGACGCACGACGCAGCGGCGAGCAGTATCGCTCGACCCACCAGACCTGCCGGCCGGCGCCAAAGGTATAGGGTGAGTGGCAACGTGCTGACGATCAACAACGCCAGGTCGTTCGAATTGTAGTAACTGCGTACAACGAGTCGACCGTCGGGGTCGACCTGACCGCGCGCCAAGCTCACGGCGCAGAAGAGCGTGACGCCCACGATCTGGAGCCAGGCGAGCCGCCGAAAATCGCCCACCCCGCGAACACTGGTGGCGATCATGAGCATCAACGCGACGCTCCGCATGTAGTCCGTCACCACGAAGCTCGCACTGTATCGGGGATAGAGGCTCCCCGGAATCGAGAGCGTGGCGAGCAGGAGCAACGCGACCCCGGCGCGGACGACGGGCTGCTTGAGGCTGTCCAGTCTGCGCCGCGGATCCCGATCCAGCACCAGCAGGAGTAGCACTGCGAGCGTGCACAGCACGGGAAGACCCGGTATCGCGATCACGGGAAGCAGATCCTGGACGCGCCACACCTGCACCAACACGAGCAGCGCGAGGACCACCTGCAAGGTGTCCCACCGCAGCCGCTGGGGCGTTACCGCGGAGGCAGCACATTCAGCGGGCCCCACGCCACCGCCGCCAGCCGTCGTGCACTGACTCGTCGTCGCGAGTGGCAGCGGGTGGGTTTCGCCGATTCGCGCGACCCACGCTCGTCGAAGACGCGATTCTGGATCCATGCCGGCAAGGTACGAAGAGTCAATCGTCCCGTCGACTGTCGCAGCAACGCACCCAACCCCGATCCGCGCGTGGCGATGAGGCAACACCGAGCCAACGTCAGCATCCCCGGCTGGCGCCGCCGCAACACGCGCTCTGTTGCGACGAACAACGAGATTGCTGTCGAGTGAATCGCATTCGCGAAACGGAATTGGTACGATCGACGGATCGAGTCCGAGCCGCCTATAGGGCGGGACGGCGTCAGGGAGCCGAGGCGGAGACGACTGGAATCCTCACGGTGATCCGCTTATCGATGACCGGCGCCAGGCAGGTGCGGTCGCTGCACGCCATGTACGTCACCGATAGCACGGCGGTCGCACCGTCCTTCGCGGTGAGCGTTACGGGCAGACGGAGGGTCACGGGGCCCTCCGGATAGACGGGAAACGTCAACCCCAGAGCCGCGACTTGGAGCTCGATCGTCGGTTGGTCAGCGACGAGCGGGCCCGCGGGCTGGATGGATGCCGAGGAGACGAGCTCCAACAAAGTGGGGCGCGCCACGCCGTGAATTCCTGACTTGGGCAAATCCTTCCCGTACAGGTGAAGAGTCGCGCGGGACGGCGTGTAGGTCCCTACGAGCCATGTCGTCCCCGCCTGGCTCCGTTCGAGGGCGATTTCGACGGCGACATCATGCTCCGCAAATCGCGTGAGAAGCCATCGCTCAGACTGGACGCCTGCGCCGCCAGCCCCCAACAGGATCACCCCGGCGATCGGCGCCAGTCGGGGGTAACCGCTAGCGCGCCGCATGCGCGGGCTTCTGAGCCACCCAGCCCTTGAGGTAGTCCAGCACCTCCCGCGCCGTCGCGGTTCTGGCATCGGCCAGTGCGCCATTCTTCGTGGATGCGACGACCTCGCCCGAACCGGCGAGAATCACGAGGGCAGGAATGCCGCCCTCGATGGGACTGCCGTATCGCTGGGAGACGTCCAGATTCCTGTCCCAATTTCCCACGTCGACGTTCACCACGTGGAAATTGTCATCCAGGAAGGGACGCACCGTCTGGTCCTCGTACAGATGAGACAGAACGATGCAGTCGAGGCACCAGTTGGCGCCGAAGTCGAGGAGCACGAGCTTGCCGTCGGCCTGAGCCTCGCTCAGTGCCGTCTGAATGTCCTTGTGGGCGTCAGCGTGCTTGTCATACGGGCCCTGCGCGCGCGCGGGGGTGTACGCACCGATGGCGAGTGTCAGGAGGGTGCTCAACGCGAGGGTCTTCATACGAGCCTCCATGGTCCGACATGTGGGACAGCCGCAACGCTCGAGGCAGGCACAGAATGAACGCCGCAAGCGTTGTGCCGCCGCAACAGGTAGGGGGTTGAGGCTTCAAGGGTTTTCGATATCCGCAAGCGCCTCTCTCGCCGCCTCAGCGTCGCGAATGTCCACGCGGATCTTCACGGGACCGGTCGCGACGTTGAAGCCGCCGGGGAAGCGCCCCAGCCCGATCAAATCCTGGAGGCCTTCGCCCTGCGTCACGAACGGTATGCCCTGGGATTCGAGCGCCGCCTTCGCGAGCGCGAGGGCTACGGGGTTCGCGGTCTGGAAGACTGTGACCATTTCGGGCTGTCTCATGTGCCCGGATACTTCCCGAGAAACAGCAGGAGAAAGCCGACCGTGTCCATGGTACCGTGTGCGACCACCGCCACCCAGAGGTTGCGCCCGGTGGCCAGGTACAAGAGACCGAACACGAAACCGCCCAGCCCCGCGGCGATCATGCCCGACGCCCCCTGATAGCCGTGACCGAGCCCGAAGAGAATGCTCGTGACGATCAGGGCGCCCGTCCACGCGCGGGGGGTGTCCCCGAGCACGCGTGCGATCCGGGTGAGCAGGTAGCCGCGGTACACAAATTCCTCCCCGAGGGCCGCAAGCGTCCACGCGAGCGCGAACGAGCCGAGCAGAAAGTGGACGTTGCCCGCGAGCGAGCCAAAGAGGCTGACGTCCGGGAGCCTGCCCGTCAGCCGGGCAAGCACCGGCTCGGCAACGTACAGGCTGAAGGCCTGATAACCGCTGCCGGCCCCGATGCCCAGGAGCAGCGTGCGACCCCAATCCGGGCGTAAAGTCAAGCCGACCGCGCGCGCACCTTCGCCACGCAGCCGGAGAGCGACTACACCGAAGACCACGAGGAACGGAGTCGCACTGAACGGCAGAATCCCGACGGAACCGGCGGCCAGAATCGCCGCCGCGCCCAGGAGCTCCGGAAGGAGGAATCTCTGCGGCACGGGAACGGGCTTCGCCGAGAGCTGGGGCGGGAGGACTCGAACCTCCAACTTCCCGGTTAACAGCCGGGCGGTCTGCCAGTTGACCTACACCCCAATGTGCCCCACCACCACCCCACCCACCGTGAACAGCCGACAGAGAACAGGCGCACCGGCGCACAGCGGCGAACAGATGTCAGCGCCCAGGTAATCAAAAGCCCCCGGATCTTCGCAGGGCCGGGGGCGCGTCGTTCACACAACCAACAAACGCTACGCCGCCCGGTTCCCCAGATTCAGGAGATTGGGGTCGCGATTGCGATTTGCGCCCAGACCGGCGAACGTCCGCATAGGGCTTACACACTACCACGGCCCCTTCCCCCGAGCAAGGGGCGAACGCACATCCACATGCCGCTCGACATCACACCCGCCGCTCCAGCCGATCTGCCCGGCATCCTCGCGCTGCTCGACGCGAGCCGGTTGCCGCGCGCCGGCATCGAAGACTACGTCGCCAGCACGTTGGTGGCCCGCCACAATGCGGCCGTCGTGGGTACCGCCGCGCTCGAGCTGTACGGCGGCGCCGCCCTGCTCCGCTCCGTCGCCGTGGCGACAACGCTGCGCGGTCAGGGACTCGGGGCGGCGCTGACCGTGGCCGCGCTCGATCTCGCTCGGCGCCGCGGCGTGCAGACGGTGTATCTGCTCACCGAGACGGCCGGCCGCTTCTTTCCGAAGTTCGGCTTCCGCCCCATTACCCGCGCCGAGGTGGACGTGACGGTGCGCGCCTCGACGGAGTTCACGACCGCGTGCCCAGCGAGCGCCCTGGTCATGCGAGCAGAGTTGACTGGATGAGTCGCCGCGGACTTGGCCCTGCGCTCTTGCTGCCGCTGTGCTTGATCGCCGCGGCGCGATCGGGATGTAGCCAAGAATCCGGGGGCGCGCGGTGGCGGATGGCGGGCGGGTGGCTAGCGGTGGGTCCGAACGCGCCGTTCCGAACGCGCTTGGGCACGAAGCACCACGACATATACGTGGTGGGCTTCCGCGCGGAACGCGCGCTGCTGACACGCGGGCAGATAGAGCTCCACCACACCGTGGACGTTGTTCCCCTCGCGGCCAGTACCGTTACTCCCATCCGGTACGACGAGGTTTCGTGCGACATCACTCGGAGCAATACTGCGCAGACCGACTGTACCCAGTGGATCCCGCATTGGGGAACGATCTATGGATTCGGCCTCGCTCCCGCCGGGCTCGAGGCTCGCTACACCGCACGCCCGGGTCTTCAGATCGTGGCCGGGCCTACCCTCGGAGTGTTGTATTTCACGCGACCGATGCCCGATCCGACGGCCGCCCGGCTGAACTTCAGCGTCGCCGGTGATGTGGGCGTGCGCATTGGGGCTTGGGGCAGTCGCGCGATCGACCTACGCTATCGGTTTCAGCACATCTCCAACGGCGGTACGGCGTTCAACCCCGGGATGAACGCGCACATGCTGCAGGTCGGTCTGGGGATGTGGTGAAGCGGAGCTAGTGCTTCATCCCACTCTTCTCGGCAAATTCCCGTACCGCGGCTTCCTGCTCGGGCGTGAGCTTCTCGGGAATCTGGACGTGGATCTCCACGTACTGATCGCCCCGCCGGCCGTTCCGCTCGATCCCCTGACCGGGGATCCGGAACTTCTGTCCGTGCTGGGTGCCGGGCGGCACTTTGAGCACCACGCGCTTCCCGTCCAGGGTGCGCACCTTGATCTTCGAGCCGAGCAGCGCCTGCGCCAGGTTGATCGGAACCACGCCGATCACGTCGAGTCCCTCGCGTCGGAAAAACCGGTCGGGCTCGACCTGAATCGCCACGACGACGTCGCCGCGCCCCTTGGCGCCCTGGCCCTTCAGTCGTAACCGCGTGCCGTCCTCCGTGCCGGGCGGAATGGTGATCGTGAGGTGCTTCTGGGCGCGGACTTCGCCCGAGCCGTGGCAGGTTGGGCAGGGCTGCGCCGGGACCTTCCCCCGCCCCCGGCACACCGGGCACGGCCGCTGCACGGCGAAACCACCTTGTCCGAACGAGATCGTGCCCCGGCCCTTGCACTCGGGACAGGTTGAGAAGGTCGTGCCGGGAGCCCCGCCCGAGCCGCTGCAGGTCGGGCAGACCTGGGGCAGCGTCAGCGTCACGGGCACTTTGCCGCCCAGCGCGGCGACCCGGAACGGGATCGAGATCGCCGTCTCGATCTCTTCCTCGTCGTCCAGCGGCGCACCGGCGCCGCGGCGACCGAAGATCGACGAGAACAGATCGCCCAGCCCTCCGAACGAGCCCAGATCGGACAGATCGAAGTCGGCCTCGGGGCCCGATGCCGAGCCGCCGGCGCGCCCGTACCCCTGACCGGCGCCCGCGAACGCCCCATAACGGCGCAGCTGGTCGTACTTCTTCCGCTTCTCCGCGTCGCTCAGGACGTCGTGCGCCTCATTGATCTCCTTGAAGCGATCGGCGGCCTGCGGATTGTTGGGATTACGATCGGGGTGGTACTGCTTGGCGAGACGGCGAAACGCCTTCTTGATCTCGTCGGTCGTCGCCGTCTCGGACACGCCGAGGATCTGGTAATAGTCTCTCTGCGAAGCCATCTACTTCCCGTCCCCGCTCCCCCGTCCTTCGCCTCCCTGCCATTGCGACACGATCACCCGGGCCGGCCGGATCAGCGCGTCGCCCATCCGATACCCCGGCTGCAAAATCGCCCCCACCGTGTGATCCTTTGCCGGGTGATCGGCGGGCCGCGTGGTGACCGCCTCGTGCACGTGGGGATCGAACGGGACTCCCACCTGATCGACCCGGGTAACCCCCGCCGCCTCGAGCACCTTCCACATTTTCCGTTCCACCATGTCCACACCGTCGTGGATCGTCTTGGCATCGGTCTGTGCCGGATCGACGTGCGCGAAGCGCGCCAGATCGTCCAGCGCATCGACCAGGCGCTGCACCAGATCGGCCTGGGCCCGCTGCCACGTCTCGGTGCGCTCCCTGACCGAGCGCTTCTTGAAATTGTCGTACTCCGCGGCCAGCCGGAGGTACTTGTCCTTCATGTCCGCGAGCTCACCCTCGAGACGGGCGACCGCCTCATCCGACGGCTCGATCAACGCCCCGGATTCAGGGCCCGCTGGCTGCTCGGGCGGCTGCGGTTTTTCTGGCTTGTCGTTCATGGCGTTGCGCTTCATGAGCAATCGGCATGCCGTCCGAGACGCGCCGTTTTGGCTGGCCTGGTCGGGGTTCGGGTCCGGAAATGGCGATCACACAAGAACATAGCCGCGCCGGTGGGCCCTGTCGAGCGAACGGACGTTTACAGCCGACCGGCGAGGAAGGTCACGACGTCGGCCAAAGCCGCGTCGCGCTGGGGGTCATGCAGCACCTCGTGGTACATCTCGGGATACCAGCGCACCAGCACGGCGCCTTTCAGGGTGTCGGCGAAGGCGCGCGCCAGGTGCGCATCGACCACGCGATCCTCGCCCGCGAGCAGGAACAGCAGTGGCGATTCGATGCGGTAGCCGTCCGCCGGCACAGCGCGCTGCGCCCATTGGATCTCGTGCCAGGCGCCGGGCGTCATCACGCCGTGCACTGCCGGATCGGCCGCGTACGCGGCGTTCACCGCCGCGTCGCGACTCAGCGTGTCGGCATCCAGGCGAGCGGGGACCGGCAGCGTGGGCCAGAGATCGGCGCACAACCGGGCGACCAGGAGCTTCCAAGCGGGCGGACGGAACGCCAGGCCAAGCCACGGCGAGACCACCACCGTGCCGACGATGGGGTCGCTCGGCTGGGTCTCCAGGTAGCGCAGCGCCACGAGTCCGCCGAACGACATGCCGAGCAGCAGCTGCGGACGGTCGGTCCGGAGGCGTACGACGCGGCGGAACGCCTGGAGGTCGCCCAACAGCTGGCTGAAGCGCGACAGATGCCCGCGGCGCCCTCCCGAGCGCCCGTGACCGCGCAGGTCGAGGAAGTAGGTCGAGTACCCCGCCGCGCACAACCGCTCGCCCACGTCGCGCCACCGCCCCGCGTGATCGGCCCAGCCGTGCAGGGCCAATACGGCGGCGCGGGGCGCGGCGGCCTCGTACATGTCGTAGACCAGCAGGGTGCCGTCGGGGGCAGTGAGCGTGGGCATCTAGGTCTCCGCCAGCAGCCGGCGCAGCAGATCCAGGCCCGCCTGCGCCGCCCGGCGGCGCACGTCGTCGCGCTCGCCTGGAAGCACCCGCGTAAGGACCCGCGTGGTCGTGTGCCTCCGAGCCGCGAGCCACACCGTACCCACGGGCTTTTCGGGTGTGCCACCCCCCGGGCCGGCAATCCCGGTCACCGCGATGCTGCAGTCCGCCGAAAACAGGCGCTGCGCTCCCTCGGCCATGGCCCGCACCGTTGCTTCGGACACCGCGCCGTACGCCTCGAGGGTCTCGAGCGGCACCTTGAGGGCGGCGGTCTTGATCACGTCGGCGTACGCCACGACGCCGCCGATGAAGGTATCCGACGCCCCGGGAATGTTGGTGATCCGCTCCCCGATCATTCCGCCGGTGCACGACTCGGCCACCGCCAATCGGTGACGCCCTTGGCGTAAGGCGTCGAGCAGTACAGCCGCGAGGTCGGCCTCGTCCTCGCCGTAACCGTGCTCACCGACCGCGGCCTTGAGACGTTGGATGACGGCGGCGAGCCGCGCGTCGGCGTCCTTGGGCTCGAGTCCCCACGCAGTGACGCGCAGGTCGACGCCTTCGACCGACGGCAGGTAGGCGAGTGTGAGGGGTGCGATCTCGGGCTCGATCGGTCCGACGCGCTCGGCTAAGGCGGACTCCGACACGCCCGTCGTGCGCACGGTGCGAGACAGTACGACCCGACGCGAGCCGCCCTGCCGCGCGACGATTCGTGGCAGCACCTCTTCCACCAGCAGTCCGCGCATCTCGCGTGGCACACCGGGAAGCAGCACGACGATCCGGCCGCGAGCGTCCTCTACCCACAGCCCGGGTGCGGTGCCGCGAGGGTTCGGCAGAATCGTGGCGCCTTCGGGAATCTCCGCCTGCGTGCGGTTGACGGCCGGCATGGGACGTCCCATGCGCTGGAACCGCGCCTCGATGCTCGCGAGCACCCGCTCATCGAGCACGAGCCGCTTATCGAGCAGAGCGGCGACCACCGTCTTGGTCATGTCGTCGCGGGTGGGCCCCAGGCCGCCGGTGGCGATCACGAACCCCGTGCGATCGAGCGCCTCGACCACGCCGGCGCGGATCGCTTCGGGCCGGTCGGCGACGGTGGTGCGGCGCGTGATTTCCGCGCCCGCGGCGGCGAGCGCCCGGCCCAGCTCGGCGGCGTTCGTATCCACGGTGTAGCCGAGCAGCAGCTCGGTGCCGATGGTGAGGACTTCGAGCTTCACCCGCCCCTGAGGAGCGTGCGGTAGCGATACAGGTACACGACCAGCGAATACACGGTGAGGAGGATGGCGCCGGCGAGCGTCACCGCCACGACCGCGCCGTGGAACTTGTCCCAGAAGTTGCGGAACCACCCCGCCCAAGGATGAGCGGCGAGCGCGTCCTTCCAGGCGAACCAGAACAACGTCGCCCCGATGAACACGTTCTGCACCACCGCCTTGAGCTTCCCCGCCCCCATGGCCGGGATCACGACGCCCCGCCGCCTGGCGAAAAAGCGGAACGCGGTGATGAGCAGCTCGCGCCCCACCAGCAGCAGGGCCACCCACACGGGGAGGCTGCCCCACCAGGGGATGCGGTAGTCGACCAGAATCGTGGGGTGCCGCGTGAGCCAGAAAATCGGGATGAGCGTGGCGAACAGCAGCAGCTTGTCGGCGATCGGATCGAGCAGCTGGCCCAGCTCGCTCACCTGGTTGCGGCGCCGCGCCAGGTAGCCGTCCACCACGTCCGAGGCGCTGGCCGCGAGGAAGATCAGGAACGCGATGACCTTGGGCCAGTACCCCTGGATGAAGGGGAGCAGCGCGATGACCGGCGTGAGGCAGATGCGCGCCAGGGTGAGGATGTTGGGAAGGGTCCAGCGCATGAGACCGCCCTAGCTCAGCGTCTTCAAGACCAGCTTGCTCACTGTCTTCAGCGTGTCGAACACGCCGTCGCCGCGCACCGCCACGGCCTCGAGGTAGGGCGCGCGGCCAACCCACTGGTTGTCGACCTTGTCCACCAGGTTTTCGCCCGGGTGCGACGCATCGGGCGTGACCTTCTGCTGCGCGCCGTCGTCGATGGGCCACCCCGGATTCAATGAGGCCTGGAGGTCGCGGATCGGGGCGGCATTCGGCAGGTCGCGCTTGTTGTACTGGATGATGAACGGAATCTTGGTGAGGTCGTAGCCGTACTCCGACATGTTGTCGTACAGGTTCTGCATCGACTCGACGTTCGCCTCCATCCGCTCGATCTGGCTGTCGGCCACTTGCGACTCGCGTTGTAGTATACCTGGCCGGGCACCGTGTAGAGGTGGAACCGCGTCTTGAACCCGCGGATGGTGCCCAGGTCCACCGGCAGAAAATCGAAGAACAGCGTGCGCTCGGTCTCGGTGGCGAGCGAGATCATCTTGCCGCGCGTGTTGGGCGACACCTTACCGTAAATGTGCTCGAGGTTGGTCGTCTTGCCGCCCAGGCCGGGGCCGTAGTACACGAGCTTGCAGTTGATCTCGCGGGACGCGTAGTTGATCATCGACATGGGACGCGCGTCCTCTTAACCGAAGAGTTTGTCAATTTCGTCTTCCGCCCCCTCGAGCAGGCCTTTTTCGGGCGCCGCCGGGCCCGCGCCCACACGATTGAACATCTCTTCGAAGACCTTGTTCAACTTCTCGACCGCGCCCTTCCCTTTGAGCTTCACGAGCCCCAAGGTAGTGCGCTGGTCGAACAGCACGACGAGGATCACGCGCTTCGCCACGTCGGCGAGGAACATCGACTCCTTCTCCCCCTGATGCACCAGGGAGGCGAATTCGTGCTCGCCGATCATCTTGGCGAGCTGGTCGTTGGCGCTGAAGTCGGCGGCGGTGAGGGAGGCGAAGGCGGTAGCGTCGAACTGCGGAGGGTCGCCGACGGTCGCGACCAGTTGCCCGGTGCGGTCGACCAGCAGCGCGCAGCGGGCGTTCGAGTCCCGAAGGAACGCCTGCAAGTGCTGCTGGATCTGCTTGAAGTCGTTCTCGGAGAACGACCAGCTCGCCGCACCCGCCATTACGTCCCCTCGGGTCTGTCGGACTCCGCCATGTCCCGCCGAGCTAAGAGCGCCTGCGCGATGGTCACCCCGTCGGCGTACTCGAGATCCCCGCCCACCGGGATCCCCCGCGCGATACGGGTCACCCGGACGCCGGTCGGTCGGAGCAGCTGCTGCAGGTAGGTCGCCGTGACCTCGCCCTCCATCGACGGGTTCGTGGCGATGATCACTTCCCGCAGCCCCGCTCCCCCCCCGTTCGCCACCCGCTCCATCAGCCGGTCGAGGTGCAGCGCCTCCGGACCCATGCCTTCGAGCGGCGAGAGCCGGCCGCCCAGCACGTGATAGCGGCCCCGGAACCGCCCGGCGCGCTCGATGGCCGTTACGTCCGAGGCTTCCTCCACCACGCACAGCAGACTCGCGTCGCGCCGCGGGTCCCGGCAGATCGCGCACGGGTCCTCATCGGTGAGCGTGCCGCACTCGCCGCAGGCCGTCACCCGCGCGCGGACCGTGCGGATCGCCTCCGCCAACCGGGTGGCGGTCTCCGCCGGCTGCTTCAACAGGTAAAACGTGAGCCGCTGCGCCGTCTTCCGTCCGATCCCGGGGAGCTTCGCCAGCTCCGTCACGAGATCTTCGATAGCCGACACGGCGGATTATAGCGGCAGCTGAAACGGGAACGGCAGGCCCGAGGCGAGCTTCTTCACCTCCGCCTGGTACAGCTCGGCGGCGCGCTGCTGCGCCTGCGACACCGCGGCGAGCACGAGATCCTCGAGCATTTC